>Ga0307510_10006994_pt1 | contig 13450 bp, 8 predicted proteins | sample 12_EM_MG_FD_207224 | JGI IMG/M metagenome (GOLD analysis project Ga0307510, IMG submission 207224) | Populus trichocarpa ectomycorrhiza microbial communities from riparian zone in the Pacific Northwest, United States - 12_EM | ecosystem: Host-associated > Plants > Roots > Unclassified | place... | reverse complement strand
AAAATCTCCCTCCAGGCCCGGCAAACGTGGGTTAATTTGATCACCTCCCAATCGTAGAAGCGCGTGTCCAAAAAGCCAGGAATAAGGGTGAGGACTTCGGGAGGAATACGGTTGACCGGCGCAAGCCTGTTCCTATCATCGACCTAAAACACGATACGGGTTAGCCACTGTTCAAGACACTGTTCCGTCAGATGGTCCAACCTCGGCCTTGTCGGCGGTGGTACTCGTGACACTGAAAAACTCGATTTCAGTCACCAGGAGTGGCCTACTTTATCACCCCGAACGTACTCTGTGCCAAAAACCATATCTCGCAAAGCTTCCTTCGCAGTGCGTAAGTGCCGAGACACGAAGGAGTCTTGACCGATGATAGAGGCAAGCATCGTTGGAACGAAGCGCAAGAGCCGGATCGATGAAGGTGGGGGTCAAAAATCGCGGGGTCCTATCGACGATCGTGTGAACGTGCGCCCTTTATCCTCCCCCGAGTAGCACGCGCTACAGTCACAGGTTCAGCTTCAACAATATGCTACGAATCAAGCGTATTGGGTGACACAAGGTCATAAACCCCGTCTGTGATATATCGACACGACTTGATTACAGCGTAGCCTACGCGAGGTAAACAACCGAAGGTCACAGGAGCGGGGTCGCTTTTCTCTGCTCCGTTGGACGTTTGGTTCGTCACTTTTTCCCTATTGAATCCCGCCTTGGACACATTTAACTGGACGCAGGCCGTTCCAACGTATCCGCGTTGCAGCGTACCCGCAAGTTCGAACGCTCACTGGTCACTCGCCATTTGTGATTGGTGAACCCCTCGAATCGGCTCATCAACTCATGTCCGCTTGTAATTGCTTTGGTGAGCCATATGCTCCCGCGTCCCTGTAATTGGTCTTGCTTCTTATTCAACCACCTCCACCGTACTGTAGACTTCCCCGGCCCCGCCAATACTCTCGGAAGAGGTCCAGTTCACAGGCGTGCCATCGGAATAGAGACTGGTTTCAAACGCGGGCGAAGGCTAGCACAAATCAACGGGCGTGCATCCTATCATCCATTTATCAACCCAGCAAGCTACGGTCTGTTCTGGCCCGAAGACTAATCTGTGTCTCATCCGTGCGCTGGCATTTTCACCCCCACCTACCACTCATCCAATAACCTATCGACAATAGATGTAACTTCCAGCAAGTTCGCATCGCCAATCTCCGTGAAATCTCACTGCCGTCACCAGGTTTCACCGGGAAATGTCTCATGACTGGTATGTCTCCGAGGAACTTTTAGGGAAACCGACGGGGCTGGCCAGTCCATTTTCCAAAGCGGGAGATGACCCACAGTTCATAAAAACCGCGTCTTTTCTGCTATCTTTCAGGCCGAAGGAACCAAACACGGCATTCAAGAACTTCTAAGGACAGGTTCTTGGGGGGAATGTGCCACACAATAGAACGCGAGGAACTAAACAAGAAGGCGGATCCTTCGGAGAACTCATGTCGGACACGGGGTGACTGCGACCCGTCCACTATTCCGACTCCTGGCGATAAGAGCATGCGATAGGCTCTCCCATGTGGTCAATTATTCATCTTTGAGATCTTTTTATCTGTGAAGAACAATTGTAGCCTTGTCAGGGTGGATTCAGCAATATATAGAGGCAGAAGCCGCTTTCGGTGGAAATTGGGGCCTGAACGTCGAAGCACGCCCACCAGCTGCACGCTCCCCCATGCGCTCCAGGCTCGCAAGCCATTCGCCACGAGCGAAACTATACCCAACAGCCCCCACCTCACATCTGGCGTGACAATCGCCAGGGCGACCACACCCTAATCATCTGCGGCACTGGTGACTCCGCGTTTTGTCGCCGTCCGAGCACTTCTGAATGAGCTTCCACGGTGATTCGGAGCTCTCAATCGTCCCCGCATCACCAGGTTTAATCAGGCGAAGGCCGGACGAGATCCCGAATGCGAGTTCGGTGGTTTTAATCCCACCAAAGGGTTGCTCTCCCGTCGGGACCTGACATGCGACAGATTTCCAAGAAAACACAAAGAGCTAGATTGCGACGGCACAATGCGGCTACCTGAAGTACGACCGATCCGAAGGCATAGATATCTCCCCCTTTAGTGGGAACCGAGTTTCCTGGGTCATACCTAGAAAGTGAAAGTAATTATGGGGCCACGAATGTCAACACGCCACCTCCGAGTGCGAAACCCGATGACACCAGGTTGCGGTAGACACGTCGGGTGGTGGCCGGACACGAACCCTCTCAAGGTCCCCGTGAGTGAGATCGGCCTCATGAAGGTACTTCAGCGCTTCCACCGCACCGCGCAACTGTTACTACTTGGGTTATAAGGAAACTACTGAACTCGAAAACCTGAGACAACTACAAGCTCCATCCCGTTCGTGACGTTCTTCTTGAGATACCCGTGTACTATCCACTTAGACACCGTGGCAAATTGATACCGCTCCATTTTACCCCCAACGCCCACCAACTTGAGGATGTTCGGATGCGACAACGAATTCCAAATTATAACTTCCTTGCAGAATTGCTAATAGGCGAGACGATCGTGGCATTGATTCTGCCCACGGAGGTGATCACATCTACAGGACAGAGCAAGAAACCGCTCCAGGCGAGCGTATCATCCACACGTTTGAGTGGCACAGACATTACGTAGACAGTAGGAAACAAAGTGATATAACGAGGCGGGTACCTGACGCCGAAAAGTTGAGGGTTAGGATTAGTCGACGTTCAAGCTACAAACGCAAATCCACCCACCAAAGAACCACCAACAAGACCCTCCGCTCCTCAGTCTTCCAAGTCGCTACAATCACTTCCAACCTCGTGCGGATCAACCCCAGAGCCGAATTCCACGTGCAAGACGTGTTTCCTGAGCTCCAGTACGTCCACAGGGTTGAGTTCGGCGAGAGGTCTCCATTGAAGATCGTAGATGCGAGTGCTGGGTAATCCTGTGGCTTGCTGTAGCGCCCATCCAGGTCCAATCTTTCGAGAAGGGGTGCGGGGTGAGATAGATGAGGTATGATGAGATGTAGATCTCCCGGCTCTGAGGCGACGGACAGGGACTTGAGTTGACCAATAGCCTGGGGAATGATCTGAAGGAAGGTATCGAGGGAAGATACGCTGAGACCCCAACGCAATCGCAAGTTGATTGGGGAGGTCCCTGAGCGCTCGAGGTAGACGCGGGTTTTGTCCGCATCCACACAGTTAAGATTGGACCACAGGGAGGAACGCGATATGAACATCTCCCTCCAAGCCCTGCAAACATGGCTTATTGCGATCACACTGCGATCGAAGGAGCGCGTATCCAGAAAGTCAGGGATGAGAGTAAGGATTTCGGGAGGAATACGGTTGACCGGTGTAAACCTATTCCTCAGAGATTTGATGAGCCGGAGGATCTCTATAGCGTCCTTCTTGAGATCATCGACCTAGAACACGATACGGATTAGCCACAGTCCAGAGGGTAGTTTCGTCAAATGGTCCAACCTCAGCCTTGTTGGCAGTAGTATTCGCGATACTAAAAAAGCCGACTTCAGTGATCCGGCGTGGCATACTTTATCATTCGAAACGTACTCTGCGTTGAGAATCAGATCTTGTAAAACTCGCTTCGTGTCGCGTAGGTGATGAGATATAGAAGAGTCTTGACCGGTGACGGAGGTGAGCATCGTTGGAACGCCAGATCGATGAGGGTGGGGAGGTCTAAGATCGGAGTCTTATGATTATCCACGAACATGTGCACGTGCACCCTTATCCCCCTCCGAGTCAGTTAACACATACTATTCAGAGGTGTCCTCCCCCTGTACCCTCGTCTTAGAAATGCGCCCTCCCCGCCTCTGAACTGGGGGCTGGATTACAGCCTAAACAGGTGCGCCAGTCACAGCGAACTCTATCGGACGACACAAGGCCACGAACCCCGCCGAGTTGATTACGATGCAGCCTATACGGGGCAAAAAGCTGAAGGGTACAGCAGCGGAATTACTTCCCCTGTTCCGTTGGATTTTTAGTTCGTCGCTTCTTGCCTACTACTCAGATGATAAGAAACCTCGAGTCGACGGATAAACTCGTGCCCACTGTTAACCGCTTCGGCGAGCCATTCCCGTGTCTCTGCAGCTGGTCTTGCTTCTTAAAAGACAACTACCTCCACCGTGATATAGACTTCTTGTCGGCTCTCTCGGAAGAGGTCCGGTTCACTGCGGACGCGCCGTTGGAGTGGGTACTGGTCTTAAATGCGGGCGAAGGCCTTAAAATGTTGTTCGCCATCGTTTAAACAAAGCTCTGTAGACTACAATCTCGCTGAATTTACTCGAACCAGACAGATTGAAGGTCCAGATCACTCGGAAGTACTGAGGCCCGGCATCGTCAAAGAAGCTGGAAGAGCAGAAATCAAAGGAAAAAACGCGAATCCAATCCACGAAACGTTTCCTTGAGCCACCTTAAAGCGTGGCGAATCCGCACGACGGCATTCGGAAATGCATACACGAATGCCTCCGAGGGCTCGGGGAACTCCGGACTCCCCCCCACGTAAATTGGTCGTTTCCCACGCCGATAATCATCTCTTTCACCTCACCATCGTTTCTGTCCTATCCCTATCCGTTCTTTTGCGCTTGACATGGTCAGCCCATCCCCAACTGTTACTGTTTTCACCCACAACGTTCTATGTGGTAATCGATCATAGCGGCGATCGGTCTCTCCCCATTAACCTCGTCCGAGACGTGGGCGTACCACCCAGCGTCTCGGATGGCCTCCGATACGAGTCATAACCGTCGGCGAAGACTCCTCGCCATTTATTTGGCCAACTGCAACCCAACGATACCTTTGTCGGGTACAATGCAACCAGAGGCTGTGCCGTTCGGACTCCAACCTACCCTTGACACACGTTCATCGCACTGGAATCCACGATCTGATAAAAGAAACCCAAGAATTGTATGATGCGAAATCTAAATATACCACGAGGTAATTGAATGCCTGTGCATCTTTTAGGTTTCATGGATCGACCAGGACCGACGTCGGGCCTCAGGGAGGTTTCCGCAGAGGGGGGGCAACGGAAGGCGGGGGGTTATCCTTGTCCAAGCGTTCGGACACCAACTCAACGTGTTCTTCATGGGATTCAGCCTCAGGGTGTTGAACCATGATGGTGGACCCATCGTCGGATTGCCAAGTATCGGTACTCGGCGAGTCATCGGGTCTGAAAGACTTTCGTGCATTGCCGTCGATCCTCGGGGAGCGTACTGTGCAGGGGTGAGTCTCCGGGTGGTGTGCCTTCAGGTGGTGCGTTTTCAGGCTGCGCATCTTCGGATTGCACATCTTCTTGGTGTCGTTTCTTGTTTTTGCCATTCGTTTTTAGACTTTCTGCGTACAGGCAAAATATTTGAACTCAGTATCAAGTAATTCCGGCTGTTGTCATCACAGAATCCGGCAGTCGCCCGTGGATTTCAACAAGCCTCCTCGACGCGACTTCTCCGTGGTTCTGAGGTTTTGCACTCCGAGGCCCTAAAGAAACCATCTGAGAGGGTAAAGGGAGGAAGCAGACACAGACCGTGACTTACGCGGTCCAAAATCTCGATACATAGCTCGGCGTCGTTACGTTCTAAACTTGAGATAAAGGCCCTACCCTCCTTATCCAGCACGATCCTAGCCAAGATTCGAACTGCTCCGCCTTCGTCGTTTGTGCTGGTGACGTCTTTCCAAAGCCGCCGGCAATCTTTTACCATGAGTTGCTGGGAGGAGTCGGGAGAGCGATGCGGATATGGGGAAGGGCTTCAGCACGTTGCATCGATGTGTCTTGTGGCTGAACACGCATGGTCTGGTTGCACACACCCAAACCAATCTGGACAAAGTTCTCGATCGCGTTTTGGCGATGCACGTCTGTGAATGGCCAGCGCGGCATTGATGCCGTCCCTCGGCGCTCTCGCTACCGCAATCTCCATCGTACTCTCGGAATCAAACCCCCCTTCCCGGTGACGCGGACAACGAGCTGTTTCGGTTCGATATATGTCAATACATTCAACGGAGTCGGCGCCCAAATCACGGATGAAACAGTCAGGACCCTCGCGCCGGGAAATTATGGTGGTGCACAGGCTCTGCTCAGAATGACGAACCCGCAAGGATTCCGTACGGAGACCTTGTCAATGCTCATCAGCTTTTGCGTGGCGCCAGTTCAAACCACGCGTCCCGGAAGTCAAAACCCTCGTGTGTGTTGTTAGTATTGGCAAGCTTTTTGCGGAAGGAATGTTTCGAAGGTTGAAACCGACCTAGCGTTAGGTAATGGATTATCCTCCCACAACTATGGAGGCGGTCACACCTGTGGAACCGAGCAATAAACCGCTCCGACGAGCGTGTGATCCGCACATTCTAATAGTACAGAACATTACACAGAGAGTAGGAAATGGAGTGACACAACAAGGCGGATACGTGATGCCGAAATCCTGAGGGTTGACACCAGTCAACGTCCGAGGTGCAAAATGCAATTGCACTCGCCAGAGAGCCACCACCAAAACCCTCCGCTCCTCAGTATTCCACGTCGCTATCATCTCTTCCATATTCGTACGTACCAATATCAACCCCCAGACCGTATTCAACGTGCGAGACGTGTTTCCTGAGCTCCAACACGTCCGCCGGGTCAAGCTTGGCCTGGTCCCTAACAGTCCTGAGTTTCACCCCTCTCGCAGCCCTCGCTGCCACCATCCCTATCACAGCCTGCATATCAAACACCTCCCCCTCATTCCAGAGACGGAGAACAAAAACCAATTCCTCCAATGATGGGCAGACTACCTCATTCGACAGACTTGTGTTGGGGTTCAGGACGTCAATGAAGGCGTGTGGTAGGCCGGTGCATCGAGATAGCACAAGGGTGCGTAGATTTTTCATAGGAAGAAGTGCACGGTAGGAAAGGTCTCTGGACAGAGGACCATTCCTGCTGTCAATTCTTAGCCATTCGGTCTTCGAGGTGTCAAGTCGGGCCAGGGGTTCGAACGCCTGGCTGGAGGGTATGTAGGTGTGTGTGGCCGTTATACGGAGTTGCCCACCCGGTCCACTGAATCGTACGAAGAATGGCTGAGACCCGTCAAGGTGTAAGTGGATTTTGACAACGCTGGAGAGATTTTTGAAGTTATCAAGGGACCTGGGGATGTAGTCCTCGAGCATGAATGTATCCGAATCCGACTGCGATGCCAACTTCGCACCAACCGGAATCACCAAGTGGTCGAGCAAGATGGAGGTAGGTCCGCAGTCGATGATTCTCATCTTCTCCAAGTGATCCAGTGGGACTAATCGTCCATTTTCACCACCGGAGATCAGGGTTGTATGAAGGAGATCAATGTTGTGGAGGTGGGGAGCGCTTTCAAAGAAGTCGAGGAGTTGTCCGAGATTTCCCGCTAAACTGGAACGCAGCGCAAACGACGTGAGGTTTACCATGTTCCTCCAAGGTAATCCAGTGCAAACGCGCTGCAGGTGAAGCTCACGCATTGAAGAGAGATCTCCATTGAAGATCGTAGATGGGAGTATGGCGTGGTACTGTGACCCGTAATAAGACCAGCAATTTATGATCAGCGCTTCAAGAAGGGGTGCGGGATGAGACAAATGAGATATGATGTCTTGTAGATCTTTCGCCTCCGTAGAGACAGATAGGGACTTGAGTCGACCAATGGCCTGGGGAATAATTTGAAGGAAGGCATCAAGGGGATATGGATCTGGATTCCTACACAACTGCACGTTGATTGGGGAGGACCCCGAGCGCTCGAAGTAGGCCTGGGTTTTTTCTATATGTGCACAGTCAAGATTGGACCACAGGGAGGATCGCGATATGAACATCTCCCTCCAAGCCCGGCAAACGTGGGTTAATGTGATCATAACGCGATCCCAGAGTTCGTCATCCAGATACTCATCATCATCCAGAAAGTCAGGGATGAGAGTGAGGATTTCTGAAGGAATACGGTTGACTGGTGTAAACCTGTTCCTCAGGGATTTGATGAGTCGGAGGATCTCTGTAGCGTCCTTCTCGAGATCATCGATCTAGAGCACGATATGGGTTAGCCACTGTCCAGAAGACGATTTCGTCAAATGATCCAACCTCAGCCTTGTCGGCGGTGGTATTCGCGATACTGAAAAGCCAATTTCAGTGATCCTGCGTGGGGTGCTTTATCATTCGAAACGTACTCTGCGTTGAGAACCATATCTTGCAAGACTCGCTTCGTGGAGCGTAGGTGGTGAGATATAGAAGAGTCTTGACCGGTGACGGAGGTGAGCATCGTTGGAAGTACAAACGCCAGATCGATGAAGGTGGAGAGGTCGAAAATTGGGGCCCCGGGGTCTTATCGATTATCGACGAGCGCGTGCACGTGCACCCTTATCCTCCTCCGAGTCAGTTAACACGTACTATTCAGAGGTGTCCTCCCCCTGTACCCTCCCCGCCTCTGAGCCGGAGGCTGGATTCCAGCCTAAACGCATGCTGCAGTCATGGCGAACTCTATCAGACGACACAAGGCCATGATGCATGAACCCCCGCCGACTTGAGTGTGGTGCAGCCTACACGAGGCAAGCAACCAAAGGCCACAGCAACGGAAATCGCTTCCTCTGCTCCTTTGGACGTTTAGTTCATCGCTTTTTCCCTGTTGTATCCCGCTTTTGGTGCGTTTGGGTGGACGCAGGCCGTTCCAACATATCCCTGCTGCAGCGGTACCCGTCAGTCACCAGTCATTCGCGATTGGCGAACCCCTCTGAAATCTGGAGTCAACCCGAGCACACGCCGCATCGCCGTTTTTTTATCCACTGTGGCTTTCTTCTTGGGTGATAACAGTCCTCGAGTCGACCGATAAACTCGTGTCCATTGTTAATTACTCCGGCGAGCCATTCCCGTGTTTCTGCAACCGGTTTTTCTTCTTCAAAGACGTGACCGCCTCCACCGTACTGTAGACTTCTCCACTCTTCTCGTGAGCTCTCTCGGAAGAGGTCCGGTTCACTGCAGGCGCGCCGTCGGAGTGGATACCGGTCTTAAATGTGGACGAAGGCCAGCACACCAACGAATGTGTATCCTGTCATTCCTTTGTCAACTCAGCAAACCACGGTTTGTCTTGATTCGAAGATTTTGATAATGGAACTCGTCACATTCGTGCGCTGACATGTTTACCCCCCACCCAGCGCTGGTTCATTGATCTGCCAACGACAGATCAAGCGTTGGGTAGCAACTAGTAATTGCCACCAAGATGAGCGTTCCGGGCTTGCAGGGTCGGTCGCCGCGGACAAAGCTATACAATTAACTCCAGCCGGACGGACAAAACGTAAATTAACTACGTAATGCCCCGAAAATGCAAACGACCTCCAAACGATATTACGCGTAACGAAATGGCCGCTCGGCGAGGAAAACCTGCCCGGGGGGTACCTGGTTCTCTTGGGTTTCCACAGAGGGGGGGCAACGGAAGGTGGGGGGTTATCCTTGTCCAAGCGTTCGGACACCGACTCAACGTGTTCGTCATGGGATTCCGCCTCAGGGTGTTGAACCCATGATGGTGGACCCATTGTCGGATTGCCAAGAATCGGTACTCGGCGAGTAATCAGGTGGCGGGTCTCCGGGTGGTGTGCCCCCAGGTGGTGCGTTTTCAGATGGTATATCTTCAGACAGCGCATCTTCAGATTGCACATCTTCAAATATTTTTCTTGTACGCAGAAGGTCTAAAAACGGTTGGCAAAAACAAGAAACGACACCAAGAACTCACTTTCAAGGAATTCCGACTTCTCAACCACTTCCATCTCACGTTTCGGCGTAGCATTCGACGGGGTGACCACATCCCAATTATCTGCGGCGCTGGCGACTCCCCCCACGACCTCCTTGATCTGTGGTCTCCGCGTTTTGTCACCGTCCCAACACTTCTAAATGAATTTCCGCAGGGATTAACAAACCCCGATCGTCTCTGCATTCCCAGGTTTAGCCGGGCGAAAGCTGGACGAGATCTTGACCGTGAGTTCCGTGATTTTAATCCCACAAAACGGTTGTTCTCCTGCCAGGACCTGGAAAAACACTAGATCACAAGGGCACAATGCGGCTACCCGAAGTATGACCAGCCCAAAGGCATAGCCTCCTTGGTGAGAATCGAGTTTTCAAGACTGTACCTAGAAGGTGTGAGTAATTCCGGGACCATGAACGTCAACGCTCCGCCCTCGAGCGTGGTGACATCGGGTTGTGTGGATCGAGCACCATGGTCGTAAACCCAAAATCCGCGAGACACGCCTTGGGGGGCTTTTCATTCGTCATGAGGATGTTGGCCTACAAGAGAGAACCGGAATAAAAGTAGATGCGTCAGATGGTGGCCGGACGCGAACCCCCTTGAGCTCCCCATGAGTGAAGTCGGCCCATGGAGATACTTCAACACTTACCAAAGTTAGTCAAGAAAACAATCAAACCTGAAAACCGGAAACACCTGCAAACTCCAGCCTATTCGTAGCGTTCTTTACTCCATGATATTCCCGTGCATCATCCACTCCGAGACCGCAACAAACTGACATTCCTCCATGTCACCCATAACGCCATTCAATTAAGTATTCCACCTGTGCCGTAGTTCAATGGAAAAGAATCAGAGAATCAGAACCCAGAACCCACCACGCGCCATAGAGTCTGAGACTGTCTGAAGAGGCGGAAACGATACGCTCAACCTGGATGCAAGGCTGCATGACTCCACCCCAGCCCCCTGCCGCTCTTTCGAGCTGTAATACAACCTCCGCAACCCTTGGTCGTAACTTCGTCTTGCAATCCCAGCAATGCCGAACGAAAACTATCTCAAGACAAGGGAACGGTATTTCACCGCGAGGACCTGGAAAATATAAGTAAATGGTGTATCTACGATCGTGGTCACATATACTACCCGGTGGATAACCGATCTGATGTCTGCCTCCGGAGTGGGTATCAATTCTGTGAAGCAAAACTTCGTAGGGCCGAGTACCATCATAAGGCCAAAGTCCGCGAGACAGGTGCGTGGTGGGCTCTCGTTGGGCATGAGTGAGAAAACATAAAAATGAGGTCATTCACCTGTTGAACGTCAAAAAAGGAATAAGAAATCTGTCACGAGACGAGAGGAAACTGACCTCTTCGAGGTCCCCATATGTGAGGCCGGCGCAGTCACGGAGGTAGCTCAGACCCTGGGCTGCCCCATGCAACTGTTTGTCGGATTTCAGTGAAGGGAATACCAGCTCCAGCCTGTTCACGCGATTCTTCCGAATGTATTGCACGGTGTTTCCGTGCACCATCCAGTCTGAAATAGTGACGAATCATGTCTCCATGAGCTCCGGCGAGTTTCAAGATGTTCGGATGGGACAGCGTATTCCGGAGAATAACTTGTTTGCAAAATTGCTGTGGAAGGGCGTTCAGAACTGCATTCCGAGGGGCCGAGAAACATGGTCGACGCTCACTTTTCCTATCTTCCGGAAGTCATCACGCCTCCCAACTCTCATGGTCCTCATTGCGACGAGGCACCCCTCGTACGTTCCGGTCCCGACATCTGAAAATCTACCGGAGGGGAGCATCTCGTCTGAAACTCTAACCTCCTCTATTATCATCATGAATTCTGGCAGTCGCCTATGGATTTCAGCAAGCCTCCTTAACGCGATGAAGAAAAGCTATTTCTCTGTGGTTCCGAGGATGTGTACTGCGAGGCCCTAAAGAAACCATCTGAGACGGCGAAGGAAGGGAATGGATGCGGGTCATGACTTACACGGTCTAAAATCTCGACACAAAACCCGGCGTCGACGCGTTCCAAACTTGAGATGAAGGCTCTTCCCTCCCTATCCAGCACGATCCCAGCCAACGTTCGAACTGCTTCGCCTTCGTCGTTGTGCTGGTGACGCCTTTCCAGAGCGGCCGGTAATCTTTGGCCATGAGTGAGTTGTCGAGAGGGGTTGGGAAAGCAATAAGGATATGGAAAAGGGTCTCAGCACGTCGCATCGGTGTGTCCTATAGCTAGACGTGCATGGCCCGGTTGCACACACCCGAACCATATATGCCTGAGGCGGCAAACCCGGACAAAGTTCTCGATCACGTTTTGGTGACCTCACGTCCGTGAATGACTAACATCGATATTGGTGCCGCCCCTAGGCCTCGACGCTCTCGCTACCGCAATCCCCATCGCATCCTCGAAATAAAATCCCCCCTCCTGGTGATGCGGAGAACGAGATGTTTCAGCCCGATGAACGTCAACACATTCAACGGAGCCAGTGCTCAAATTTCGGGTGGAATAGTCGCGTTGGGAAATGATGGTGGCACATAGGTGCTACTCAGAGTGACGAACCCATAAAGAATGTACCGCCCACCAGAACACCCAACATCTACTGGCGGAACGGACCTGTGTTGCTCTCCCAACCGATCCTCGCAGAGACCCCATCAACATTATTTCGCGTGACGCCAGTTCAGATCACGCGTCCCGGAGGTCAGAACTTTCGTATGTATCATTAGTACCGGAAAGCCTTTCGTGGAAGGAGACCTTGGAAGGTTGAAACCAACCCAGCGTTGGACAAAGGATTGTTCTCCCCACAATTACGGAGGCGTTCACATCTGTGGGATGGAGCAAGAAACCGCCCCAGAAGAGTGTATCATGAATGCGTTTGGGTTGTGCGGATCATTATACGGGAAGTAGGAAACGAAGGGACATGACTAGGCGGATACCTGATGCCGAGGGGCTGAGGGTCGGGATTAGTCAACGGCCAGGTTAAAAACGCAAATCCACTCGCCAGGGAGCTACCACCAAGATCTTTCGCTTCTGATTCCCAGTCGCTACCATCCTCGTACATATCAACCTCAGGACCGTGCTGCACGTGCAAGACGTGTTTTTCGAGCTCCAACACGTCCATCGGGTCGAGTTTCGCCCTGTTCTTGATAGTCCCGAGTTTCGCCCCCCTCGAAGCCCTCGCTGCCGCCATCTCTACCACGGCCTGCATACCAAACTCCCCCTCGCCGCCACCACCGAACCCCTTCCGGGGACGGCGAACGAAAATCAGTTCCTGCAGTGAGGGGCAGACTACCTCCTTCGATGGACTTGTGTTGGGGTTCAGAACGTCGATGAAGGCGCATAGTAGGCCAGTGAATCGAGATAGTACAAGGGTGCGTAGATTTTTCATAGGAAGAAGTGCACGGTAAGGAAGGTCTCTGGACAGAGGACCATGCCTGCTGTCAATCCTTAGCCGTTCGGTCTGCGAGGTGTCAAGTCGGGTCAGGGATTCGAGCACCTGGCTGGAGGGGACGTAGGTGTGTGGGGCCATTATACGGAGTTGCCCATCCGGTCCACTGAATCGTACAAAGAGTGGTTGAGACCCGTCAAGGTGTAAGTGGATTTTAGCGATGCTGGAGAGATTTTTGAGGTTATCAAGGGACCTGGGGATGTGGTCCTCGAATATGAAGGTATCCGAATTCTGCTGCAATACCAGCTTCGCGCCAACCGGGATCACCAGGTGGTCGAGCAAGATGGAAGTAGGCCCGCAGTC
>Ga0307510_10006993_pt1 | contig 13451 bp, 13 predicted proteins | sample 12_EM_MG_FD_207224 | JGI IMG/M metagenome (GOLD analysis project Ga0307510, IMG submission 207224) | Populus trichocarpa ectomycorrhiza microbial communities from riparian zone in the Pacific Northwest, United States - 12_EM | ecosystem: Host-associated > Plants > Roots > Unclassified | place... | reverse complement strand
TCATCGCTTTCCCGTAGGCCAGTATTGCGGTGGCAGAAAGGTGCATTGGAGGGCTTCGCTGCGGCTTAGGTTGTCTGTATTGCTTGCCTTCGTATAAAATTTGGAGAAATCAGCAGTGATTCGAAGACAACAACGGCAAGACCTAAGCCTTTAATCTTTCATAACCTCATTCTCTATTTTCGATTCTTCATAGCCTCATTTACTCTTCCCCACGATAAATGAAATCATTGGTGTTTTTAAATCTCTAAATATCTCGGTATACAGACCTAACGAATCCGAGTATCAGCGTTCCGTTGCCGTTGCCAATCTGTACCGCTTCATGAGACCGGCTTGCGTTTTTCAACCACAGAATTCTTCGCATATTTCAGATCGTTCTCAAGCAAGCAAAGCAAAGGAAAAATACCAATCACGATCAAGAATGGCGGTCATTCCTACGCAGGATTCTCCACTACCGGCACTGGTATCTTGTTGGACCTCTTAAGGACGGAGACGGTCAACCTCGACATGCAATCAAAAACCGTGACGCTGGAGGGTGGTGCGCTATGGGGCCACGCATGCTCGAAATTGGTCAGCGGTCGTTATGATTGGTATATCATCAACGGGGGGGCGATTCCCCGCTGTGGGTGTGAGTGATTTCATTCTGGCGGGTGGCCTCCGCCTTTCACAAGAAGCTTCGGAATGGGATGCGACTCTTTACTGGAGGCTACTAATGTTACAGCGGATGGAGAAGAGGTTACACTTAAGGACAGTAGCAATCCAAAGTTAGACCAGGACAGGCTATTTCGGGCATTCCGGGGTGCCGGTGGTGGTAATTTGGTGTTGTCGTCGGGCTCAAGATGAAGGTTCAAAAGCTGCAGAATGAGGAGGAGACGGTGGTGGCTGGGGTATTCACCTGGTCTCCGAAGACAGAGGACATGGGTCACTTTATGATAGCGATAAAGGACATCTATACGACCAACTGGGAAACTCAAATGACCATTGACAGCAGCCCAGTGTGCGATCTCCAGCCGACGACGAGTGATCTTGCAGTTCGGTTCCTTGTCTATTACCATGGTAGCACGAACGGCTTTGACAATCTAATTGATAGATCCATTGGGAAGGGGGACATGGCGAATGGCCTCAAACGGCGATTACTGGCCGAAAGGTCTACGCGATTTCTTCAAGAGACGCTCGCGACTCAATGGTCTCAAAATGTGGCGAATGGAAGGTGCAGCGTTGACAAAGAGGCATGCTTGGGGATGCAAAAGACTATATCAAAAACTAACTTATAGCTTTCTTCTTGACTTCCCTATCTACAATGACGGGCAGAGGGGAGTCTTTAAATACACGATTATTCTTCAGTCTTCCACAGATCTGCCCAACACTCTCACGCCATTTCCATAAGTTCTCACACAATGTCCACTACCCGGCTTTCCCCTCTTTTCTACCCCGCCTGGTGAATCATCAACCCCTCTTCTCGCACCAATCACCGTTTGTCCGGTCATGGGGAATCCTCCGATCTTTCTAGCACCTTCTACACCGCAGAGTTGTGCGTATTGGAATCCGGAGAGCGCCGGGGATTTACAAGAAATGGTTGGAAGATATGCTAAAGGCCACTCCCTCCAGCTCGAAGAGGCTGTACACTATTTATACCTCCTTCGTCGACAAGAACAATAAAAAAACAATCGAGAATGCCCCCCGCATTATACGAGAAGAGATGAAGACTTTCAGAGGCCTACTCACCGTGGAAAAGGCTCTACTGCAAGTTACGTGGATCCATTCCGGGGGAGAGGCAAACAAGAAGAAACACGAAGCTACGGCTTTTCGCTGGCGCGATTGTGTTTACCGCGCATACATCATGTTGCAGTGGGAGAAAAAGTGGTTATAGATGGATGTGAGGGGATTTATGCAAACTTTCAAGGACAAATTAAGGCCATTTTCTATGATGGGACGGGCCGTATTCATAAATTTCCCCGATACGATGATGCAGGAAAACGCTCACGAAAGAGCCTATTTTGGGAACAATCGGCAGGAGTTACAGCGTATCAAGAAAATCTAGGATAAGGACAACCTCTTGCCAAAGGGAGCGACTCCAGCGCCAGGAGCAGAAATATCAACACGCATGGCGAGAATGGCAGTGCCCAACTTGACGCCCGCCGACACCATCGAGATGGGGGGGGATGATGATAAAGGCAACCCCGTGACCTTGGCAGCTGATGAGGAGGTCCTTGAGGAGGAGACTCTGGTGAACAAGCAAGAGTTGGCAGACACGATAGCCGGAGAACACTGGGAAACTGGTATACCTAGGGTGAACGAGCTTGAAGGAGGGATTTATGGATTAACTGACTTGGGGTTTCGAAAGCCCGGGGTTTCATTAACGAAATCGGAATTTCTTTTGGTAAGCACCCTCATATCATTATGAAAACGCGTGCTCTGGTAATTGGTATTGTTTCTAGTTGGGTCTAGTTGCAACAAATGGACTTATGTTTTTGAGCGGAGTGTTACGGGGTAGTTGGATAGCATTTCAAATGGGATCGACCTTTTTATTACATGTATTGTATAAGAGACCTCACGGTTTAAAGTTCATGCAGAGTAATAAAAGTCTTGACCCCAAAATCTATTTCCAGACGTGTTACCACAGCCTTAAATCATCCTGATTACCCGCTTGCATGAGCACAGCCCGTCCTCCTGGAAAAGCATTTTGCGCAAACCCGAGGGGATAGGGCTTCGAGGTACAACGGTAAGCGCCAGCAGCAAGGGGATCACTACAATAGTCGCAGAATGGGCCAGTCTGGAGGGTCCACGTTGGGGAGCCAGCACGCGGAGAAACATACTTTCGTGTCTCGAGTTGGTGGCTCGAATAAAAGGCAGCGGGGGGAATCGATATCGCAATCAAGAATTCGGGGTCTTTCGGGTTGTCGCCACAGCAACAGTTCACGGGTTAGGGCTCATGCCCCCTCTAAGCGATAACTAGAGATAAAAATTCTGTTATCTAAGCGGAAAGACATGAATACCGACTTTTGTTGGTGAGGCAATCGCACATGCGATGGCAACCAGGCGCTACAACACTAACAAACCACACTAGCGGTTGGTGCGCCGTGGCTGGGGGGTTTCCTGCTTTGGTGGGGAGCGTTAAATTGGTTTTAGTTTTCTTTTGTGGAGGAGGTTTTGCGAGGCCATGTTCGGATGGTTTTGTTTTGGCTGGGATTTCCTGTGTCTTTGGCTATGAGTTGCGGTCTTGGGTCTTTTGGCTGGGGTTGCCTTGCCGACTGTGGGTAGCTCACTTGCAGTAATGGCGCAACCTCGCTACAACTTATACGCGTGGTACTTTCCAGATGTACTGCGGAATAGGCGGGAGGTATTTGTTTTTTTGTTTAGCTAGTGAACGCCGGTTAGGTATCGCTAGGATAAATTTATGGAATTACCACTAGCCAACAAACTTCTATCCCGGCTTTTCGTAAATATTTTCGAAATTCCACTTTTTCCAATCAGGCCATCGTCACAGTAAACAAGCCCGTCACAGCGATAGCGATCCCGAATTCTGGGTCGAGAAATCCCGCTGTTCTGGAGTGCTGAGCTAGGAGCCTTTAAGGAGCGTAGGGCTGCCGAGCGACTAGCCACGGGCCACAGCCGATCGCCGATAACCCACGTGCCGTCTGCAACATCTTTATCTAGGTAGTAATGCTCAATGATAATCACGAACACATCGCTCATGGACTCGTTCAGTGCGCCTCACTCGTCGCGGTACACCAAGCCCGCGGCTGACCCCGTCAGCCAGTGTGTGAGCTCGTGTGCGATGATAATCCATGACCGCGCGAACGAGTCGAACACGACGCCGTCGCCGCCCCCAAAGAGAACCTTCTGCCCATCGAAAATGGCGTTGTTGTGGTTTTTTATGTAGTGCACTGCTGCGCGAAGCGGCGCACCGGCACCGTCGATCGAGTTACGGTCGAAAACGCTGCGATAGAAGTCGTAGACAACGCCGAGCCAGTCATACATGTCGTTCACATGACGGTCCTGGACGGCTGGCTAGCCCTCCACACGTACTGGGGCGACTTCCGGTCGTATCCCGCGCGCCTTTTCGGGGTTGGTGGCCCAGCAGTCTGTGGTGGTTGTCTTGGCCGATGAGGGTGTTTTTCAAATTCGCGTCGCGCTGATCACGGAGATTCTATGACACCCAAAGTATGTCGCGGACAAAATTAACCGCGGATCAACGAACATAAAAAACCCCGACCATGACAAAGCACTCCCCCCCATATCATGAAAAATCAGGGAAGTAAATTAAAAATTAAAATTCGCAGTAGAGTACATAGTAGAAACTAATACTTGATGTGGAGAAATTTCTTTAGGTGGTTTTTAAAGTGAAGAGTGACAGGGAGTGTTGGGGTTGCAACCAATCGTCGGTGCGCGGTTGACCCTGTCCACACACCATATTTTCCGCGTCTAGGCGCTTTTCTCATCCACTTCACTTGACTTAGCAATCCTCACGGAGAGGTAGGGGGGACAATAGAGTAGTCGCATGAGGGATGTTACATTCCTGCATCATGATCGACATTATATGGGTTACAGTATCCGTCTCGGATGTTTGTTGCCCGAGATATAATCAATAGGAATAGGAATAGGAAGCACTCCAACTGCTTCAATGGAATATGAAAATACGTGCGAGTGCGTCTTTAATCTTGGCTTTGTACTAGGGGGTAGACAAAAGTCGGGCCCACCTCCATTACGAGGCGCGGAATTTGTATGGGGACTAGGCCGGATTAGGGAATTCGAGTGATAGACTGTGAGGATTTTTTGGTGGTGGCAAAAAGTCGGGACCGGTGAAACAAGCAGTTTCGCTGCGTTTTCTCGAGAAATACGCTGCGCGAGTGTGTTCGTGTTACCGGGCCCCAATTACCCTCGTACCCGAGTACAAGTAGTTCTAGGCAGGACAGGACCCTAGTATCTGGCCTCTTGGCGTTCCGCTAACCGTTTGATCATTAAATGGCTTCCCTATCGATTAAAATAGAGGCGGATGTGCTAACTCCTCGGTTAGGGGCATACCGGATTAACTGATTTTATTTTCCTATGGCTGGTATGATATCATAGGTTGAAATAAAGTGGGGGCTGAAGAAAACCTTCCATACATCCGGGAAGAGTCACCAACAAGGCAGGCCCCGGCAATAAAGGGTTAAGTGAAGGTGTTTTGTTCGAAATTTGAGCTAGATTACAAGGAAAAACTCTTATTCAAACGTGGGGCATTATTTGGGGGGACTGGAAATGGCGCTAGAGCCAGTGGCCGGCCGGGAGCACAGTTTCTACTGGGTGTACGATACCACGAAACGGGGCGGATTATGAACAGGGATTCATTGCAAGTAATTTTTCGTAACCCTAACCTTGACGAATCCAAATTTTCGCTATGAAATACCCCTGTTCATCATCCGCCCAGTTGCGTCGTACCTCCAGTAGAGATTGCACCGAGCATCTGTCAACACTAGTTGCGGCTCGCGCACCCAGGTTCTCAACTCCCCGGTGGTTTCTGCTGGCAAGGTGAGATCATACGTTAATGTAGCTGATATGGGTTACAGGCTAATATATAAGTCTTTGGTAGTATAGTGGTTAGTATTTCCGCCTGTCAGTTTACTCTGAGCGCGGAAGACCGGGGTTCAATTCCCCGCCAAAGAGACTTTTTTTTTTTCTTTCCCATGTTGCATTTCCACTTCAATTTCAAGTTGCAATACCGCAATTGTTTTCTATCGGTTATCTAGTATCTTGGTGTTACATTTTAAGCTATAGAGCCTGCCTTTTATTTTTCCTTTTTTCTTTAATGGGTGGAGAGCGACAGGTTAGTTAGCTAGTTATTGGTAGGATTTGTGGTGTTCGTGGCACCCGACACGAGAGTGATTTGTAATCACTAGTATAGATCGTGGGTTGTTAAGGAGGGAGGAGGGAGAACAACGGAGGAGAGCGAGGACTCACCTATGTGTGTTTAGACTTCACTGTTTAGATTTCTACAGTTAGCGATTTTTTCTCCGTGTTTTTTTCCTTTAACCATCATCACTGACGATAGTTTAACACTCCTTATAGTGCTGAAGGTGTTTGCCCACTTAAGATCCGTTTCCAGCTTTCCTGCTGTTTGATAATTTCTCTCTGGTTGCTCGTTCACTTCCCTACGAAAACAGACCTGTCGGGGGAGAATATACTCCCAGACCGAAGTCACTGTTTCAGTACCAGTACTCGTGCCCGGGCTGCAGCGAGAAGCAGCCCCCCCCGCATGCTCCCAGGCCCACAATCGGGGGCGCTCTGTAGAATTGAGAGGGGTTATTGATCACTGTTCGTCACCCACCTAGTTTCTTTAGGGGCACTGTGGAGAATGTAACTGCTTGTAACTGTCTCTGGGGGTAAGGCATAGGAGCGGAGTATATATAGGATTTTTGAGGAAAGATTGACAGAGACAAAAAATGTTTCCTTTTTATTGGAGATAACGCCACCACACAGCCCCGGCCAACAAACCCTCGATACACATACCTTGCCAATGTCTAGTTATCTGCAATCCTTCCTAATCCAGTGTTTTAGAGTAGAAATATAAATTCCACAACTGAAATCCAAACGTATGACATTCATGCGATCCTAACTAGCTCCGATATCAGAAACCTTCAAAAATCATGACTCCGCCATTACTTCCTACATATCCTCCACTTCCAGTCTCGCATGGTTGACTTAGTCAAGCACATGTTAGGCTGTAGGCTATTTGAGCTCTGTCCATGAATTGATTCCCGCAAGTGTTTGGGTCCTATCTTGCATAGTGACTCCGGTCAGGATCGCGGTCAGTATTAGGAGTTCGCCGGGCACTTGGATCCCGTCATGCATGAGTCTTCCTCCCAGTGTTCGGATCCTGCTTCGAAATCATGGTAGGACCACTTTGGTTTCCGCAGTCTACCCTACTACATGTATAAGGCATAGCCATCTGAATTATCCGAACCGTCTTACCCAAGCCTGCTTTGCCGGTCAGGGCGGGTTCACCGCTGGGCAATTCTTGTGGTAGTTGGATCAAGAATGGAGGCGGGGGCTCCCTGTATTTCCCCCGGTGCATATTTAGCTGGGGAACTCGTCCGCGGGGTTGGCGAGAAACAATTTTGGCTGAGATCTGGAGTTGGGAGATAGGTTTAGCTGGTTCTCGTTAGCAACACATTTTATATGTAAGTTGAGTTTATTGTTGTCAGATGTCGATTGGATAGGAGAGACTAGACCGCGAGGAAGAAGAGTTTGAATGAAGTCAAGGCGAGCGAAACTTTGTCAATACTGGGAAATCCTATCTTGCTTGTTTGCGGTTCTATCTACGGAGAACTAATGGGTTTATATACAAAATGCAAGAACATTCTTGCTCACTTAGCTCTGGTCCCCAAGACACGGGGAAGGTTCTAACAACTTCCATTGGACGGTCAGAAGTCCACCCGGTGATGATACCGCATCACCGGAACTCCGGTCTCCCCTTTCCCCCTCGCTTTCCTTGCCGATAGCCATCGGCCATGTGTGCGCATTCTCCGTTCCACTATACAACCAGGTATAGTAATCCCACCTCTTCGCTTGATAACAAAGAAAACTAATAACAGTTGGTTAACGAGATAGAAAAGGTACAAGAGAAAATGTAGCAACGCGCAATCGTTTCAACTGAGAAGTAATGATAGCCGACAATCAAGATCATAGATTACTGCCAACGATTACAAGAATGATAGTAAAGATATACGCAAGCTATATAGTGTGGTGGTCTAGTTCCGCTTCACCAAGCTTCCATTCCCACCACACTTCCGCAACAAAGAACAAAGGCATTGAAAGAAAGTATATAGGAACAAAAGGAATAATAAAGAAAGTGTAAAGAAAACAAAAAGTTGTACTCGGCTTGAGAATAATATAGAAACTTAGAAGAAGCATTTGAGAGGAGAAAGAAACCTTATACCAACAGAAAAGATGCGTAAGAGCGGAGTGATCGCCGGTGACTTGCAACAGAGTTCGGTATTCAGGGGTGCTACCTTGGAGATAGGTTTATCCAAAATCTCCGACTTGTTTTCCTCTCTGTGTCGCAAGGTCCTCGGGATTATGCACTTGGAAATTGTAAGTCATGGGTCTAGATTTCTGGTGCCTCGCTTGGACTCAGGAGCTCCCCGAAGAGGCTGCATCGATCGGTGTGACTATGTAAGCACCAGCCGGGGTTCCCCAGACGGCAAGGTCACCAGCGCTTTGCGATTTACGCGGCAGTCTTTCCCAAAGAATGGAGGCTCTTGCCCTACAACCTGAGAGGGACATCCGGGACGCCCGGGACTGCAGTCCTAGCGGTGCCTACAAGGGGACGGGACACATGGGAACACTGCACAGCGTTGGTTGTGCCCTGTATCTACAAGCCTATAACAAAACAGTATGTTCCTCGATAATCTTCAGTCCATTGTAAATGCCAGGATTGAGCCAATCCAATCAATTCTAAGATGTCCAGAGGCACCGGAAGTGGTACAACCACGCGAGTGAATAATCTTTCGCTATTGGTTGAGGATGCATTGGAGGGCGTAGGGGGTTCCCTCAGGAGAGATGGAGTAGTCCCCCATGAGATATTCAAGCGTGCCAAGAGATTCTATTAGATTGTCAGTTTCATCGTAGACATTGGGTTGGAGGAGGCTATAGACAAAGGGAGGCTTTCGTTCTATCCCATGCGAAACATGTTAGGATTCCAGCTGACGCCCAGTTCTAGTAGTGAGGAGATACAACCAACCTATGCGTGATATCCTCCTCGACGAAAGATTATTTGCGGTGGGCCGTTCGAGGATTCAGGATTAAGTTGTCGGAATTTTGGTTCATTTCAGCAAAACATTACAGGTCTCTCTCTGTCCGGTTTGGGGGGCGCTTCCACTGATCATGGCAATTTCGGCAGATTTGGATTCCTAAATCCTCATATTGCTCTGTGGGAGTGGGGTGATGCTTTTAAAATATACTGATTTTGAATCGCTGATAAACGTTACTGAAGGGATGTTTAGGACTAGGTCGATGACACCAAAGATTTTACTAAGGCATCTCGAGAGGTAATGAGGAAACGGTCCGGGAAATTCCTTCTAGCAGACATAGCAGCCAGGTACCTCAAAAACAAGGAAAGGTTAGGTTATGTCAAATGTTTCTAATTGATCAAGCCTCGCAATTGGGCGTGGGCTGATTGGGCCGGGTCTGGTCGCCCAAGTGGGAAGCCCGGGTAGCCCAAAGAAGCCCGAAATAAAGCCCGAAGAATAGTCATTCTTGTTCATCAAATCACAAGATAACACTCATATCTTCCAAAATTGCCGTGAACCTAGGACTTGTGTCATCGCCAAGCTAGTATTTTGTTGAGAAATCTTCAGCCTCACATTTTTAATTACCCCTGTTCATCCCACTCGCGTAGCTGAATTTTGATTCTTGACAAGTGATCTCTGTTGAGGAACAAGATTTCAGGATATCGCAAGTCTTGACACCGAACCATCAATACTATCAGTTTCTTTTCTTTTCCATCATTCACGTCATGGTGACTAACTCTCATTCAACTCTACTCACCTGTTTTTCCTAGAATCAATGCAGCTTGAAAGTCTCTCAAGTACTAAAGTTAAAATAGTTAACATCTGTAAATAGAATTGGATTAATCCTTGTTCATGAATAGTTTGGGCTGTTTGGGCGTGCCGGCTCGAACCCAGGTCTGCACTCGCCTCGAGCCGGCTCGAGTCTCTTGGCAACCGGGCTCTTGGCGGCTCGAACAGGGGTCCACGAGCAGACTCGAGTCTCTTGGCGGCTCGAGCCGGCTCGGACAGGGGTCCACGAGCCGACTCGACTCTAGACTCGAGCCTCTTGGCGGTTTCTTGGCGGCTTGAGCCCAGGTCTGGACTCGGCTGAGCCGGCTCGTCAACACTAGCTGGGACTAGCAATACTCTTTTGGGTAGATTATGTAGGACCCATTATGGGTATCTTGTGGAAACGTCCCTCTAATTGTCTAAAATGCGTTTATTCCAACTCACTATTTATGGTAGCCAAATCTGATATTCATATAAGAGAGCCATAGAACATTTCTCCTACCACGCCATAGTTGATCATTCCTGTAGGATTAGATTTCAGCAATTAACTATTACAAGGGAGAAGTCAGATTGTCAAGGAGTCAATGATGTAAACTGTTTGGGTGACTTGAGCAATTTGGAAGATGAGAGAAGAGGCGCCTGGGAGAATGAGTGACAAGTGGGGAAGTGTTTGGATGGGTTGGTCTTTATGTGAGGAATAATTGCCAGAAATTGGAGCTCGTAATGACTAGAACGGCTCCAATCCTTGAACGGAAACCGCTCTTAGGGTTCCCGTTTGCTTCATAAAACATTGGGGACAAAAAATGGCGGATTTTTTTGTTTTATTAACAGGCTTGAAACTAAAAACCGAAAAAGAGAAAGCAGTTATTAGTTGAGGCATAGGAATACCATTCTGACCCAGCAAGACCCTGCATGCTTCCACTTCTCACATCATATCTCTCAATCAAAGGCATAGTGCCCTGGAATAGATGTCGCGTTGTTACAACCCCTTGCTAGTTCGGCTAAGCGTACGGGATAGTGCTTGAGGAACCGGGCCCGTGTCTCGGGGGTTTGGTTGAAAACGGTAATGCCGGTTGTCGGGCCCGCGCGGGGTCATAGCTATGGACTCTGGGTCAGTGGACCCCCCATTCATATATCTTCTCCCAACTCCCTTTTCCACGAGCCCACTATGCTTCCTACAGCTTGCGTTCTTATTTCCCTGCTCGTCGCGTTCTTATCTCCCACTACCCCTACCCGTCGCCCATGCACCCTCATTGTCACCTAAGGATACATTAGCGGTAGCGATCTCCCAGGGCAATGGCAGCGTGGCGTCCCCGATGCCTCCGTCAGTGGAACAAGTGGCCCCATGGCCAAGCGGAGGGCACGGTCATGTATTTCCTTTGGCGTTGCTCACTTCACGTCTCCTTTATTGGTTTCCCCTCCCTTTTCTCAATATCTGCAATATATGGGTTCTGGCATTGGAACATTGGGACGAAATAGGACAGGGAAAGGGTAATCAGTGGGGTGGGTTACAGTGGTTATTTACTTTGGATCCTGACCTGACTGGCGGAAGCAGCTACATGAGTCTTGTTGGTAGAATGATTCCGCTGGATCAGCAGAAGTAACCTCGTTGGAGATGAGAATTCATCTTCAGTCTTTGATAGTTTCACTTCTGTCTTTGGTAGTATAGTGGTTAGTATTTCCGCCTGTCAGTTTACTCTGAGCGCGGACGACCGGGGTTCAATTCCCCGCCAAAGAGACTTTTTTTATGTTTTCCCTTGGTACTCTTCTATTACAATATTAAGTTGCAATACTGCAATTGTCCTCTGTCGGCCACTCGGTGTTGTGCGGTTATAAATTAAGTTCTAGGGTTTACATTTTATTTTTACATTTTTCTTTAATGGGTGGAGAGCGACAGGTTAGTTAGCTAATTATTGGTAGGATTTGTGGTGTTCTTGGCTCCCCACACGAGAGTGATTTGTAATCACTAGTATAGATCGTGTGTTGTCAAGCGGAGGGAGGAGGGAGAACAACGGAGGAGAGCGAGGACTCACTTATGTGTTTTGACTCCACTCTTTGGCTTTCTACGGTTAACAATTTCTTTTTGTCTTATTTTCCTTTGATTATCATTGACGATAGTTCAGCACTTTCTGTAGTTGGTTGCCCACTTAAAATCTGCTTCAAGCTTTCCTGCGGGTTGATAATTCCTCACTGGTTGATCGTTCATTTTCCTACGAAAAAGGACACGTCGGGGGACAACATACTCCCAGGCCGAAGTCACCGATTCAGTACTCCTGCCAGGCCACCAGCGAGCAGCCGCCCCCGTCATGCTCCCAGGCCCACAATCGGGGGCACCCTATGGAATAGAGAGTAGTTATTGATCACTGTTCGTCAACCACCTTGTTCTCTAGTGGTACTGTGGAGAATGTAACTGCTTGTAACTGTCTCTGGAGGTAAGTAATAGGAGCCTATCAGTTTAAAGCATTTCCAAGGAAAAGATCGAATGGGGCAAAAAATTGTTCCGTTTTGTTGGAGATTACGCCGCCACACGGCCCGGGCCAACGAACCTCGATACACCTAGCCAATGTCTAATTATCTGCAATCCTTCCAAATCCAATGTTTCAGAGTAGAAATATAAATTCCACGGTAGAAACCCGAACGCGTAATAAACATTTGTCCCACTAAGAATGAACAAACTTGAGAAATAATTGAACATTTTGAGGGAAATGTTGGGAACAGAGGGAGCACCCAATGCAGCAAAGAGTGGAGAGTCCAATCGCACCCGCAAAGGAGGAGATTATGGTAATAAATTCCTCGGAGAACGTCACCGTGTTGGTGCTCCGTAGCGACCCCGAGACAGCTTGTCCAACCGTTGCTGGGGAAAGTGGAGAATACGAGGACCAATTGGAGCCTGGGTTCATTCTTCCCCTGAGGCGCGATACCTTTTACATTATTCACCAAATCCTCTCCATGGCAAAGAAAACAAGCATGCTATTGCCTAGACATTGCAGAGGCTCAGTTGTTTCCCCGGAGCTTCATAATAAATCTACTTGGGATCTCTGCTCCTGTCAGCTCTCAGAGCCATCGCTTTCCGAGTAATAGCTGGTGTTCCCTCATTTCCCCTTCGGTACTATTAGTAGCTTTGGCCCTGGGCACGCCGCCGGTGAAAAATTGGTGGAAGGGGGGCTGAGAACATGGCTGGGCGGTCATGGTGATTACCAGCAATCAGCTACATGCAATCCACTCTTGCTTCACTTGAAGACAAAACAAGGTTATTGGGAAAGGCTTCCGGTAGAACATATCATGCTAGGTATAGTGAACGGAACAGCGTATTACCGCTTGGGCCACCCCTGATCGGGTTTGAAAAAAATAAAGAAACCCCCCCCCCCCGCCCAAAAGCAATGTAATTCTATTAATACTCAAATTCACTCGTAACAATAACCCAGGGATGGAAGCGTACTGAAATTCGCTCCTCCAATGCAAGAAAGAGGACTCCAAAGCAAGAGAGCCCCTAGTTAACAGACTACTGGTTCAACTCCATTGCTGAATATACAAGAAAACTATCGTGAAAATCTCCATCTAAAAAATTCGAAACGTATCTGTAATCTTATTGTGCTCATCTACGCCGGCATCTTCTTTCTCTTTGGGAATATTAAAGAAGGGGGAAACATACTATCGTACACCCGGTGCCCCGCCGGTGCCCCCGGGATTTCTTCATCCTCCCTAGTGAAGTGCGCAGGCTGAATATCTAGCCTGCGTTCTCCCCCAACACACATCCCCAAAAACCCAATCTCCCACCCGCAAAAATAAGATCCCCCATCCCCAGCACACGAACAAGCGGGAGCCCATCCATATTGTCGTCGAAGATGATGCCCCCCTCCACCCTGCCCCTCTAATGTAAATAGAGCTGGGCGCCCCCCCCGGCCCCGCGCCCGG
>Ga0307510_10006991_pt1 | contig 13454 bp, 13 predicted proteins | sample 12_EM_MG_FD_207224 | JGI IMG/M metagenome (GOLD analysis project Ga0307510, IMG submission 207224) | Populus trichocarpa ectomycorrhiza microbial communities from riparian zone in the Pacific Northwest, United States - 12_EM | ecosystem: Host-associated > Plants > Roots > Unclassified | place... | reverse complement strand
TGTTTCTCTTTTGCGGTTAGGTGGTTTGGTTAGTTTAGAGAAGTTGAATTGATTGAAGCTTGTGCTGTTTACCTTTCTACTTCGAAGTTCGTGAAAGTGATAGTAGTTTTTCTGTACTTCCACCGTTTAGAAAGTAGATACACTGAACCCGAAATACTTTGTTTTCAGCACGCTTCCTCCTAAGCCCTACCACACCCAGGGAAGAGGGGAGACGGGAGAGGGAGGAAAGAATATGGATTTGACATGTATCTCGAGGCCCCATTGCAACAACCAGATGCAACTCAAAGGTGTCTTGAAAGCTGAGAATGAAGCTAGGACGTCCAGACTTTCCCCTCTGGACCAGAGTGATAAACGCAGCGAAAGAGATTCAGAGCTTACCATACTAGGAGAGGCAACACCAACGTCCTAGAGATATCCAAAATTATCTCAGTTCTCGCGATATGTATCAAATCCTAGACAAATCGCCAGCCCCAGCCCCCCCCCCCACTCTTCCCGCATCAAAAATCACGACATATCGCTCACATGCTTGGCAGTTACTCGGCAAACGCTCCGTTGCATTGCATTTACAGCAGTCCACACTCTTCCGTTCTCGCACCGTAGCACAAACACCAGTACGGTAGTCCTTCAATGCCTGTACAAGTACCAGTACAGTACTCGAGTACCGGTATGGTACCTTCCCCTTAATAAGACAAAATATATCTCATCTGGTACCACTCGAGGACTCGGCACTCAGAAACTAGCCTCTTCTCGGTAAGTACCGTATGGACTCGAATGGGAAAAGGGCATTGGGATTCAACGGGAAAAAACTGCAAACCGATCCCCAGTGGAGACAAAGCAGCAGGAATACGCATGGCGCTTTATACTAGGAGAGACAACTGCAAGGTCCTAGCACATTTACGCTACAGTATACGCACAAGTCGCGCAGTTGCATGTCACCTTTATTTGGACCTGCCTTCATCCATCTTTTACCGCGACGAGCCGAAACAAGACCTCATAATCTCCAAGCTATGCCGCACAGCAGTCTAATAAACAATCAGGCGAGTATAAACTTGGTGCGGACGTGTACATACCCCATTCAAACATTATATCCAAAGTCTCTACAAACAACCAACAAGACAGCGCTTATCCCAAGTAACGGAATATCTAGCACAGCCTTAGCAGATTACAAGCTAGTATTCTACGTCCCCCCGGGGGGATCTAGGGGCTGTTAAAGCCGCAGTCTTCGAGGGGGTGGGTTTTTTCCAAAAACAAAAAAACCCCCCCAACAAGGTCCCTTTTCCTGGTGTTCGCAGTTGAATTGCACAGCTTATCTCGGGGAAGTGATCGGATCAGCTGTGCCAGCCCAGTCTTTTCAGGTATGTTCTCGTATGACATAGGATATCCTACAACCCGCATACGAAGCCTACATGCTTGAAAACTTTTAATTCTCTCACGCTGCTTTTTCCGTGAAATACCTCGGAGAGGTTGGAGTCTCAGGGTTCTCTAGGATCAAATGAAAAAGGAACCACTCCTTGAATGAAACCCGTTTTTGCGGAACGGATAGACGCACTCGGGTGATTCGGAAGTAATTCCGTTGGCAGGCATGGCGAAGGCTTGTTTATAGTGACCCGCGATGCTGGGTCCTCCAATCCTGATATTCTCCCTCGATTAAGCCGCATTGTGCTTGCGTGTACCTGTGCGATGGGATAGAGCTAAACGCAGCTTATTACGGGCAAATACCCTATCATCTTTAGTGTTGCGTAAGATTCTTCCCAAATGACTTAGGGTAGTGCAGTGAGCTGGGCCGTGAAGTTACACTGCTTAGAGCACAGTATAGCAGTCGTAATTGAACAAAGTTTGTGGGCGCGACTAGTTTGCCTACCTCTGAGATTCGGCTTTTTTTTGCTTAGATCTTGAGTTGGTACCACGCAGCAGTGATCGTCTCTGCAAACGCCGTTCAATTACGAATATGCTCTCCGTTGTTCCGGGAACCTTGATGGGATATTCTAGCTGCTCAAACCCTGAAGGCTGATCAACTGGACCCTCGATTGGCCGTGATATGACACTAGAGGCAGCGCACCCCGGCCAATGCGAATGAAGGATGGCCGTGCTTACAAGTGCATTTTTGCACCTCCGAACGTTATGATATGTGAGGCCTTACCAAAAAGACGGACGCCTTTGGCAGGCAGCTCAGAGCGAGAATCTCTCACTCCACAATCTCTCCAATAAAAGTGGTTAATGGCCTAAGTTATCCCGCATCCGCAAGTCCACAGGCAAATACAGTACTCGCTCGTCTTTACCAAGAATACCTCCGCCAGCCGATACTTTGCTGGAGTTCTCGCCAAATATTTGGCTCACGGAGGTATTCTTGGCAAAGACGAGTGAGTAGAGGATCTGAGTTTAACATTTCGTAGCCCCAAGAACCATTTCGCCAGAGATCTCAAAGGCGTTGGGTGGAGCTGACTTGAGACGCCTGCTTTCTCTATCTGGAGTAGCGCCGGCCTTGGTTCCACACGGAGCCCCCACCACCGATTGGTCAGTGGCCCGACTGGCCGTGGGAATCGATCAGTGGGACAAAGGGGATTTCAGCAGAATCCGATTCTATCGGATTCACACCATGCCGCTTGAACTCTCTGTATGAATCAGTGATACTAGCACTCAAAAGACGAGCTTTCCTTCCTAAGATGATAGATGATAGGCAGGCCTTGATATCAGATAGACAAGCCTCAATACCAGTATCCGTCTGAATAATCGCTCAGAATCAAGAAATATGCCAAGGAATGAAAGAGCCAAGAACTCGGCAAGCAAGGAAGATAAAGAAAATAGCGATATCGCGAATCGTAGGGAGTCCGTGCGTCGCAGGGCTAGATGAATGCGGGGAAAATAAGACAAGCGCGGGGCTGAAAAATCCACCAATACTTGTGGAGGGCAGACCCCCTCCTTTCTGTTCCCGGATTTCAAACATTTTCAACAAGGTCTGGGACAGAAAGACGATAAACAGGAGGGGCCCCATAAATCTTGGACGTGACCCAGGAAATACTTCTTTGAAGAGGATCAAGGTTATTGATTTTTGGGCTGTTTTGCCACTTCTGCACGGGGCGCAGGTTAGAGACGCTGGTAGCTCGAGCGCTTGAAAACTCACGAAGAGACTGGTTCAGTTGCTAAGCCGTCGTCATCAATGGTGTGCGAAACCCATCATAGAAATAACTTTAGACCCACCGTGCCCTGAGCGAGGTGGTGCCCTCAGCGAGGCGGGGCGCTCATAGTCCAAGGAGGACTCTTACTAAACACCGGTTCCGCCACAGCAACTCTACCGGTACCGTGCCTCGCTGAGGGCACCACCTCGCTCAGGGCACGGTGGGTCTAAGGGTTTCCCCTCTAACATTTCTCAAGTTCGCAACAAAGCACCTGGCCAAAACCAGGCCTCTCCTGGACTGGCTTGGATGTTTGACTTGAGCTTCTGCATACTTTAGACTATTTCAACATACGAGTAGAGGGCGAACCTCGCCAGTTAACGCTGTACTTGTGCCACAAGTAGTGCTGTAAATCTATGAACCATTCCACAAGTAGATCCCTTATTTTATTTCTATCGCAGAGACCTTAAAAAACGTCGCCGGCTACGCAGGCACCTTGACGCCAAGGTATCTGCATTCCAACTAAACCAGCGGGCACAGCACCGTAGATGGGGCTTTCTTTAGCAAAATCCAAGAAAAATCCAAGATTCCGCCCATTCGCTAATCCAAATTAGCTCTGCGACCAGGCCCAAACAGGGCCCGCCGGTGCCTTACTAGCACGACGCCGGCGGACCCTGGCCGCCCCACAGCGTTACATGTGTTATCTGCTCCCATACAACCCGCTTCCTTCCATCTACTCAACTAGAACACAAGCACTTCGAGGTATTGGACCTTGGAGTTGTCCTCTAATTGATTCTCTATCGATAGGTACGGTATTGACATTCGGAAATACCGTACAGAAGTCGAATGTTCATACATTTCTTTCGGGGGGTTTTGCTTACCATACATAGGCTTAAAACGCCTTCCACAAAAGCGGCAAAACCCCCCCACATCGGTGGGCTGTGTAAGCGTCCCTAATACGGCAGTCCCCATGCTGATCCTCCGTGGAGGCGTACGTCACTGGGTGCCACTGGGAGAACGCAGGCGCTGATAGGTGTTAGAGGTGATGGCCAAGCGGTAGACTGGATTAATCTTTATCCAATGGCGGCGGGGCGAAATGTGTGGACCTATCCCCCCGAGTACACAAATTGAGGTTTGGGTCGGGTATAAAGCTGCTGAGAATCCCCCAGTTGGAAAAGGATTAATCACAGCTCTCCAGAAGCTTACTTCGATCACTGCCCATATATACCGGTGCCCATAACCTCAGCCGCCCAAAGCACCTCTTATCACTCGAAGAATTCCTAAATCATGTCTGGTACCCGAGTATCGCCTTTCGATATGACCACTGCAGACACGCCCCGCACTACCGAAGACACTACCGCCCCAGATACGCTTCCTGAAGGTCGTGAGGGCCGTCGAGGAAGCGATGGGAGTGATATTACCGACCCTACGCCCATGGCGAAGCGGGATCGTAGAATGTATTTACACCTCCCCTTCCCTCTCCCGCCCCTCCTCATACCTCAATGCTGATTTCATGACAGGAGTAAAGAATGGGACGCCTCTTTGACCCCCCCTTCAAGATTCCAGAAGGTCGAGGGCTCGGTATGTTCAACCCCTCCCTCCCTCCATCCCTCCCTTACCCAGCTCATCCCATCTTCCCAAGAACGCTGCTAACAGTTCGCAACAAGATTTATGCCACGCCCAATTCTCGCGATGGACATATCGCCCGCAATAAGATTCACGGATTTAAAGAGAAAGTCAGAGAACTTTCCGGCAAGAAATAATTTATCGAAGTCGGTGAATTAAGATATTGCCCAAGATTCGTCCTCGACTATCGATTCGGCGGTGCTCGCTCCCTTCTTGTCTATCTATCTTGATTGGTCGATTGGTGTCAGCGGTTTTCTTCTTATTTCTCTTTTCCTATTCTACTTATTTTCAGTTTTGGCATTTACTGTCCCTTCCCTATGTCAGGTTATTTCCTCTACTCTACTTTGCGTTCGGGGGTGATCGACTAGTTATGGCGTTTATGCGATATCCTGCGTTCTTCGACTCTTTTTTCCACCTTCTTTCTCTCCTTCCTCCAATTTTTTTCCCGCAATCCTAACTTAAATTATTATTTTCATTAAAGTCAAGGTCACCCATCTGTACGATAATCCGGTGACGGGTGGGGAGGGGAAACGGAGTGCGCCGTAGTGTAGGGTGGTCTATTTATTTAGTCTAGTCAAGTCAAGTTTGAATAAGATTTAAGTCAGCCCTGTTTTTTCCTTCCCCACCAAAAATCTTTTTTCATCTCCAGTTTCTTTATCACCAGAACGACCCACATGATAGCGTGTGCCCACAAGCCCAACCCAAGCATCCTCAAAAAATGCCCAAATAACCATGTTGACACTCAGTTGTAGTCGCTTACCACATATTCCGTCTGTCTGTCCATTAATTAATTAATTAATTCGTCCCTCCCGCATCTGATCGGACCACATTCCGCGGTACTCACCTAATCTAGGCTACGAGTGACAGCTTATGACTTCCAAACCACTCACCACCTCACCTCACCCCACCGCACCTCCATCAACCAGCAGGCCTGCCCCAAATGCGAGACCTGCCACTGTCCTTGGGAAGTCAAAATCTATTGCGCTAACCTTCTCTTAACTTATTCGCCATCGCGCAAGGCGCGCGAAGAAAATTCTGGGGTAGACATGGGCTACGAAAAGGGGCAGCTAGTAAGGCCAGGGTCGGCTGGGATGATAGATCCAGGCCTACGATATATACTATAGCGTCGGAGGGGGATATCTTAGGGCGGGTCAGGCCGGGGTGGTACCCGAATTCAAGCCGACTGTATGCGAAGTACGAATTTAGGTATCACGATGCCAGCAAGCACAGTAGGTGTGTGATGGTTTGGATGCTGGGTTCTGGGTTCGCCAGTGCTTTATGTTGTAGAAGAATAGAGTGCGGGTGTGGTCTGCATGTTATAGTAATACTATGGTATATTATTTTGCTTACATCGGGATTTTTTGATTTTTTGATTTTTTGATTTTTTGATTTTTTTTTCGGGAACTGAAGTCCTGTGGTGGTACCTATACGATACTCGGGTGGGTGGGTATGATACAGCAGGTTGGTATGACAGGAGGAGGGTGGTTGGTTTCGTTCCTGGTACATAACTGATACAAAATGTAACTTAAGTGGCAAGGATCCACTCGGGCTCGCTTTCTTCTAACAATGCCTTTGTGTTTGTTTTTTCTTCCGCCGCCTACCCCCGCCCTTCACGGATGATACTATTCCCTTCCTACTTTACCTAATCATCTTGGGGGCTTATTGTTTTGCCGTAGCGCTCGCGCAGCTAAATTACAGTGCAGTACGAGATCACGTTCTTTGCGTTGTATGATATCCTAACCGCACCGCGCTTTCTTGGCCCTACTCTTCCCCGATCCACAGCATCCAGTCATTCATCCATCCAAACCTTTTTTCTTTCCCTTACTTTTTCTAGCTTGACGGCCGAAATGAGGGCTGGTATGTTTGATTGTTTCCCTCCTTTCCTCCCTCCTCTGCCGGTTTCACCGCAGGCGGTGTGTGTATGGTTTGGCTGACGTTCATTTTGGGAGGTTGTGGTTTAGACGAAGCGGTGCTTGATGATATTATTAGGGATGGTTCTGTCGATGTGTGAGTTTTCTTCTCTCCTGTCTTCCTACTTGGTTGGGTTTGCTAACCGGTGTTTCGACTTCACAGTGAGGAATGGCCAGAGTTATTGAAGAAGTTGATTGAGAGGCTTGACTACGTTCGTCTTTTTTTTTCTCGTTTTTCCTTGTTAGAAGAATTCACCGTCGTGTTTTCTATAATGTTTGCTAGGGGATGCTATGCTAACTTTAGATCCAAGATTGCTCGCAACTCTTTTCCAAAGCCTCAGCCCTCCACCGTCCCGGAAGAGATCGACATTGTCTCTGCCGCGCCCTCACAAGTCAACCCTGTCCCGACCATTCCGGCGGAAGCTTCTACCATCACAGAGCCAGATACACAGGCAACTACTGGGAATACCCCTCCAAGCTTCAGTCAGGATGAGGCTTCATCATCTTCCCCGAAGATGCCGCCTCCACCTATTGTCCCTGCGTTCCCATCCCTGCCTCTAGCACCTTTTGTGAAGGAGGCCACACCCCCCCCACCTGGAACTCTGGATTCGGAGGACGAGACACTGCTGGTCTCCTTATCTAGTATCCTCACAACTCAATTTGACACAGCACCACCATACACCATCCAGCGTCTCTCAGAACTAATCCGCTATCCAAACGCCCATTACAAGTCCTTGTCAAAATACCTTCATGCAATCCAACGTGTCCTATCCGTTTCCTCCCCAACTACTGCGTTCCCGCTTCCGCCGAGCGTAGTGGATAGCATGCCTAATGGTGCTGCGTCCTTTAATCTCGGTAGCGACGAGAGTCTTGGAGGCGCATTGTTGAGCCCTATTCCATGGTTGACGGAATCACCGCTCACTGAGGGTGCTGAGGGGGTTAATGGGGTTAGCCAGGGAGAGCTGTTGAGGCAGGAACAGGAATTGAACATTGTTCCCGCGGCTCAGGTTTCTAGTCCCCCTGAGGCAGGTATGCATGCCGAGGGCCCTCCTGCGTTGGGCCCGGAGGATGTAGGCCCGCAGCCGGAGGGAACGGTGTTCCCGGATCCTCCGGCGACGATCGAAGAGGCGAGGAGTCCGAGACCCACACCTATTCAAGAGAAGGAGGAGGAGATGGGGGATGCGATTGAAGGTGCTAATAAGGAGAAGGAGGTCAAGGATGGGGAGGGTGAGGTGAAGGAGGCGGAGGTGAAGGTGAAGGACGGGATGGGGGAGAAAGTAACAGGGGGGGAGGAGGCCGAAAAGGAAAAGGAAAAGGAAGCCGATGAGAAGCAGCAGCCCGAGTACAAAAAAGATGTTATGGATCTTGACATGAAGGAACCGGAGCCTCCAAAGGAGGCCGTAGCAACCGAAAAAAAGGAGAAAGACGAGTCATTGGAGATGATGCAACTTGATACCCCAACGCCGGATACCAAAACGGCGCCCCCAGCAACCGAGAAAAAGTCGGAAGAGGGGGACGAAGGAATAATCACCTAGAGTCTCGGAATTGGGCCGTGATTGTTTACATTTTCTCTTCCCTGAGCATAGGCCCTACTTGCTCTTGAATTTTCCATCCCCTAACGGCTTTCAGTATCTTTTCACTTGTTTTCTATCTATTACCCTTTCTGCTCACAGCTCGGCCAAATTGACCTCAACGGGAGCCTGCCTACCTGTACAATAGCATTAATACCCAACAAATAACCTTACCTTAAAAAAAACCCTTCCCCCCGCTGCCATCTAAAAACATCACAATGAATTGGAAGAGCTAAATTTCCGGCCGCCTCCCCATTCTTCCTACAACCGCACACCAATACTTCTCACGCAAAATTGAAAAGCAAGGAAATTAGAAAAGAAATACTATCGAACAATGGCAGTTAAGCTCTCACTGTCAAGTTCCAAGGGCTCCTCGTCATCATCCTTGTCATCCCTCAGAAATAATCCATCCTTTCGAGCTTCTCGCCGTGCGGTTTCAGAACACTCCCCCTGTACCACTGCGAGTACATTTAGCAATGCTATCACTACTATTACAACTATCACAACACCCTCGAGCACGATAGCTTCCTCCAGCAAGTCACAGAAAAGCCCGCATGTACCACCACGACCCGAGGCGACAACACTGCCGCCACCTGCTCTATCTCCAGCCACTGCCCCAGCAATCACCTCCTGTTCCTCTTCTCGCCCTGTAGCAGCGACAGCAGCGACAACGTCAATATCATCAAGGTCATCGCTTCTGCTCCAACCACCGCCTGAAGACGTCATAAAGCTCCTTCTTTCAACAACAACATACATATACGACAGCCTCACCAAGTTAATAGACACAAACAATACCTTGCGCAAGTCAAACTCACGAATCCTGGGGGACCAACCTATTTGTAAAGCCGACGTGCTTAGAGGCGCCCTCTACTCCTCTCGCACCGCCACAGTTGTCGAAGGCTCGTCGTCGACTTCCTGTCCAAATGGAATGACCCACGATGCACTCCACATCGTAAGCTCCCACCGTGCTTTCGCCCGAGCCATCAACGCTGAAATAGCGAGGTTGAGTGTCGCGTTAGCGCACTTCTCACGACTATCTCGGTCCTCGAGACTGCGCTCCTTTTTCTCCTCTTTGTCTATGTCCGCCAAGGGCAGTGGTTTCAGGGCGAAGGTGGGTAAGAAGCATAAGTACACTAGCGGTGAGAAGTTGACGGTCTGGTCGGACATTGAGAAAATTATATGCATGTATGATTGGTTATGGACCTATTCATATTCGGCGAGCGTCAAAAACTGGCAGGAGATCACCTGGGCGTGTGCGGTTGTGACGGGTGTGTATGGAGCTGGGGGCTTGGAGGGAGTTAATGCCCGGATGAGGGATTATGGGATTGCGCATGCGGGTGTAGTTGATAGGTTCTATTTGGCCGACTGGATGGCAGAACAAGAAGCGGAGAGAATTCATGCGCAGGTGGAAAGACTAGGCAACCAGAAGGACGCCACAATACGGGATGAGATAAGAAAGGAGGCTGCCATTAGGAAGAGGATAGCCAAAGTTGATGGGGAATGGGTACAAGGGACAGGCATAAAAAGGTGGTACGGTGTATAAGTAATGTCTCAGTAGCAGTAGTACACTTGAGGGGAAGACCTTCACAGAATAAGTGTTTTCCTCCCATGCTATGCAAATGATAAAGTGAAATTTTAGTGGATAATGTAGTAGATAACCTCTTCCAGCATATTTACCATCAAACCAAACACTTACAAGTGCTGGCTGAGAATGGTGCTCAAACCTTTAAACCAGTATTCTGTTTCATGCTGTTCCTACTTCACCAGGCTGAAGGGCCCTATAGCTTATTTTCAAAATTATTATTCTCTTGCATCTAAATGTTGAGATTATACATATCTGTTAGACTATTATGTATGTTTTATTTTTTCTTGTTCATTGGTGATAGTCAAGAAACAGCATTTGAATTTGAGGACTGCATGGTAAAGGGCTATGGTTTAAGAGGTACTTTACCATGGTAATATAGTTTTTGTGGGAGGGTGGTTGGGTTGCGGTGTTTCACAATTTGTTTGAACCAAGCCAACCCTATCCCTACTACTCTGAACCATCTTTTTATGCATGTCCCTTGTATAGTGTTAGCAGCGATAAACGTGAACCAAGATCTCAGCGCAGGCAAATACAAATTACCCTATGAATACTGCAAAATTTGTTATGAAAAAACCACTACCATGTAGGCCGAACTAAGCACTAAAGGTGTAACAGCGCACTCTGTAGGAAGACGGATCCTAAGATTGCGACCATACCGAAGACTCAAAGCAGAAGTAAGGATCAAAATAAAGATAAAGATAATTCAAAGTAGAATCAAGTGGTAAAACTTATTATCGTTAAACCTGAAAGCTTCACTCAATAAGTTCTCTCGAGGATCGTTAGTTATCAGAATAAGGTGTCTTTCGCTTTGATTAAGTAGAATAATGTAAAGCCAGAGGACCCCCTTCAACCATTCTGACTTTTCATGAGTACCCTGCTCAGCTCAGGGCTGTCCCACTCACCTGCCTAAAGGGAGCCAACACTCGGAGGCAGTCAGACTACTAGGATATTAACTATCTCCACAAATAGGAAGTGGTTCCGGTGATGTCTCTCCAACTACATCTGCATGAGCCAAAACTCTTTCCTATTGGTAGCATGTCAGTGGGCAACCAACATGCCCACGGTGGAGATAATGTCTATTGGAACTTACTGGCCCAGTGGTGGTTTCGTCTATACAAGCTACATAGTCCATCGGCAAATCTACTTGGCTATACTAAGCTTCTGAACCTGACTGCCATTAGAAAAAAGGTGGCCTGTATCAGATACAGTAGTGTTTCGTCCTGACTCTTCTAGCCTGGACTCTGCGTCCTGTGCCTCCTGTGCATCTTGTACCCATGTGTCATATCTGGTTGCATCTGGTGCCTCCGGAGACTCTTGCGTACACTGGGTTCTGTCTGGACACATGCAACTAAGCAATCCTGCCTCCCATGCATCCTGACTTAAACCTCAACACCATCATACATCAGGATTCACCACTACCCCTGATTCTCCTTTCAGCCTTCTTTGTCTTCTAGCCCGGATATGAGCAAGGAGTATTTCGTGGCAAAGAAAATATAGTTAGTGCTGGCACCTGGTGAGAAAGCAATCATATCCTTAATCTTAAATTTGCGCTAAAGACTTAGAGTTCTATTTTCAGAACTTCATCTTTGAGGGAGCGAAAAATGCCAGCTTTCTCCAGTCTGAAAGCGAGTGATAGCTATAATACTCTTAAGTCTAGCATAGTGCCTGGTGGTTTCTCAGCACTTAGCCTCAAACTGGACGCTACGCGACATACTCTTTTTATCACAACACTCAACATCCACACTCCTGGGCCACAGCTGCAACACACCACCACAGCTAGACAATCAATCCTGAATCTGACACTTGGACATTCTTGGGCCTGATGCCAGCTATCCAGTGGTATAGAGTTCATCCCCAGAGGGATATTATTCATGAAGTTAGATGGCTGAATGGGGTGGGGTGCTAGCGATCCCAGAGCTCGATAGGAGATTCCTCCACAACCACTGCTCCGATCCTGAAACCGATTGCGGGAGATTGTTGGGCTCGACGCCAGCTATGCAATGGTATAAGATACGTCCCTGTCACATTGAAACTCATACAATCGCGGTCTTCTGTGCAGGGTGTATCATGTATCACTGGCAGGCTGGCAATATTTTACTCGATGGCGGATATCTCCACAACAGGGTGACAGATTTTGATTCTGTTTGTGGGAGGTTGTTGGGCTTGATGCCAGCTTTCCAACAGTATAAGATACCTCCCTGTCACATCAAAGTCCAGGAAATCACTGTCTACGGTAGGGGGGATCTTTATAGTAGCCCTAGCAATATTGTACTCAATGGCAGATTACTGCACAGCCGGTCTACGGATTTTGCTGCTCTTTGCAGAGGTTTGTTGGGCTCCACACCAGCTTTCCAATGGTATGAGGTACATCTCGGTCGCATCGGAGCTCATGAATTCACTGTCTTCTGTGGAGGGTGTATTATGTATCAAGCTGGCGATATTTTACTCGATGGCAGATTACTCCACGACCGCAGTACGGATTCTGATACCCTTTGTGTGAGGTTGTTGGCCATGACACAGGCTTCACAATAATATAAGGTACTTCCCCTGCGACCTTTATTCATGAGGTTACAGTACTGAATAGTGTGCTGGCAATACCAGAACTCGATGGCTGATTCCTTTACAACCAGTTGTCCGATTCCGGATCTGATTGCTGAAGGTTGTTGGGCTTGATGCGGAGCTACGTGGTGGTATAAGGCACGTCTGCGTTACATCAAAACTCATGAATCCACCAACTCTTCTGAAAGCGGTCTATCTACAGGTCCCTGAACTTGATGGCAGATGCCTCCACAACCACAAGGCCGATTCTGCATCTGATTGTGGAGGGTTGTCGGGCTCGATGCCAGTTACATGATGGTATAGGATCCTCCCCCCCACGACCTTTATTCATGAAGTTACAGTACTAAATGGTTTGCAGGAGATCCCAGAACTCGATGGCTGATTCCTCTATAACGGCTGGGCCGATTCTGGACCCGATTGCGGGAGATTGTTGGGCTCGACGCCAGCTACGTGGTGGTATAGAGTATATCTCTGTCGCATCAGAACTCGTGAATCCGCCAACTCTTCTGAGAGCAGTCTTTCTACAGGTGTCTGAACTCGATGGCGGATTCCTCCACAACTGCAGGGCTGATTCTGGATCTGATTGCGGGGAATTGTTGGGCTTGACCCCAGCTAGGCTGTGGTATAGAATATGTCTTGAGGTGCCAATTCCCCATTGAGCTTGTAACGGCCCTATAGATAGGTAGCTACAGTAGACTAAACTCAAGCCCATATAGTATACCAAGAGATAACCAGATTGAGGATAGACCATTATACTTAGTATACTAACGGTAGACATGAGTTGGTACAAGTGTCTACAAAGTGACTTGGTGACATCGGGTTAGACAGGGTAAACTAGGTAGGCCAAAGTTACCCTGCTAGGCAGGGTAACCTTTGGAGGACATGTTCGCGCAAAGTTAAGGAAACATAGTAAACGTTGCACGGGTCTCTGGGGTAACATTATATGTGGTTGCGCGGACTCCCGAAAGGAATAAAGGTATAACAGGGTGAAGTTACCCTACCTTGGAAACATGATTACCCTACCTTAGGGACCCAGTTACCCTACTGAGGTACCCCAGTTACCCTACCTTCACCGACAAAGTCATCTGCA
>Ga0307510_10006989_pt1 | contig 13455 bp, 8 predicted proteins | sample 12_EM_MG_FD_207224 | JGI IMG/M metagenome (GOLD analysis project Ga0307510, IMG submission 207224) | Populus trichocarpa ectomycorrhiza microbial communities from riparian zone in the Pacific Northwest, United States - 12_EM | ecosystem: Host-associated > Plants > Roots > Unclassified | place... | reverse complement strand
TGCTGATTATATCAAATTTGGTCCTCAAACTTTTGATTGTTATATATATTTTGTTTTGAATATTTGTTTTTCAATTTCATCCCTTAGAATTTAATTTTTAATTATATTAATTTTGGTCCTCATTTTTATAATTGTTATTTGCTTTTCCCTTATCATTTTTTAATTGAAATTTTTTATTTATCAAATTTGGTCTTCATTATTTTGATTGTTACTTATTTTATTTGAAATAAGTTATCAAATGTTAATTATTATTATTTTAATTTCTTCATCTTTCAATTTTTTTTTATTTTTAGATTTGATCTCTATTATTTTGATTATTATTTATTGTATTTGAGATAATTTATGAAATTATATTTTTTTTCAATTTCATTATCATTCAACTTTTTAATTTGTAAGATTTTTTCCTTATTATTTTAATAAACTTGAAAAAAATAAAACATTAATAAGTTATTTTCCAGCTCATTTTCCATAACATAGCCAAATACTGGAAAGTGTTTTTCAATTTATTTTTCATTACATTACCAAACATCGAAAAATAATTCACTTTCCCGGAATTCACTTTCCAAAAGGAAACTACTTTCCAGCAAACAAACGGGGCCTAAGGAATTCAACTCAATCTTTTTCTTTCCTTTTTTTTGCTATAAATTAAATATTTAATATCATCCAATAATTAATTAGAGTAATAAGTAACTATAAATCTAGATTCATTCTTGATTAGATATTTTAATTATATGAATATTAATATACTATATATTTCTTTTACTCTTTATAGAATTCATTTACCACATATACTTAAGCTAGTTGACTTAATTAAAAAAAACTATGATAGGATATTTATTTCAATTATGAATTGCGAAAGGAAAATGATCATGTGTGTGTATATATGTTATCATAATTCAATTGTAATTACATTATTTATTATAATTACCGATCAAAATAATTTATTATTGCCTATGGGCATTAAAAAGTTTAAGGGTTTAGCATTAGAAGGGTGTTTCAGACTCGGAACACAGCACAAACCTTTAGAACATCCAAAAATATTGTGTGGCAGCCTCCTTGAAACTTGTGACTTCATGTAATTCACATAATTCTGACCGTCGCGGAAGATCTTTCTCTTCTGAGATTTCTTCAAAAAGAACTTATATCCATATTATTGTTTTTGTCAAAATCATTCATTGAACAACAACCATGTTGAGAAAAGTTTCTCACAAGATGTTAGATTACCAGCAACTCTGTCGTGGAAAAACTCCTATCCTCTTTGCTACAGCACCCACTGCTATAATCTTTTTTGTCTACGCAAACAGTATAATTTCTACTGTTTCTTTACAATAATTTTTTGTTGACACTAAACAATTTTCTGGGGAACTACATGTTCATACAACTGAAAGACAAATCACGTTGACAGCTATCATTAAGCAACCACTGCGTTCTATGCAAAAAGTGATTAAGGAAGTTGATCATAGTGAACATCACAGTTCTGTAATTCCGCCCTTCAATCTCACAGAAGAAGAAAGAATTGCGTGGTTTCGGAAAAAAGGCACCGGGGTTTGAGATTTTGAAGTCAAAAAACTTGACCAAGGAATTTCATGGTCGATTTCTTGAATTTTTCAGCAATGAGTGTATTGTTCAAATCTCCATGACATGGATTTCGCCGGTAGCATCCTTTGAAAGAAGAGAGTTGGAAAGTGTGTTCAAAGTCCACCCTCATGGCTGCTTGTTGATTCTATCAAGAGATATGGATTCCATACAAGGTTGCAGGATTCTGAAACCACTACTTGACCATAAGTACAGAGTTGCTGCAATTACCTGACTTGTCCTTTATGTTCAAGAAAACTCCAGCAGAAACTTGGTTTGAAGAGATGAAGAGTGGGAACAAAGACCCTGGCGAAATTCCATTGTCTCAGAATCTATCAAACCTCATTATACTTGCAGTTTTAAACAAGTATGGAGGGATTTACCTGGATACAGATTTCATTGTCCTAAAAAGTTTTGCAGGCTTGAGGAACGCAATTGGAGCACAAAGTATTGGTGTGTCCAAGAATTGGACAAGATTGAACAATGCAGTTCTAGTCTTTGATATGAATCATCCACTACTTTTCAAGTTCATAGAAGAATTCGCTTCGACTTTCGATGGAAATAAATGGGGGCATAATGGACCCTATTTGGTCTCCAGAGTTGTGCAGAAAGTGGCTGAGAGACCTGGATATAACTTTACAATCTTGCCTCCCATGGCATTCTATCCAGTTGGTTGGAATAGGATAGGTGGTTTTTTCAAGAAATCAGAAAGCAATGCGGAATCAAGATGGGTAAATGCCAAGCTACTTCAGCTTATAAGTGGGGAGACTTATGGGATACACGTATGGAACAGGCAGAGCAGTAGATTCAGCATTGAAGAGGGAAGTATCATGGGTAGATTGATCTCAGATAATTGTGTCATTTGGGAATACAAATAAAGCTCTTGAAGAAGATTTATGAATAGAGATGTATAAAGTTTCTTCAATCAGGTAGCTGCACCCGTACAGAGTCATCAGATACAGAATCAACAAAAATCCTCCCATTGTTTATAGATGAGTCCACTCGTTGCTTGAAAGTCCCATATTTCTTCCAAGAGTCTTTTGTATCTTTATTTGTCGATTTCATTCATCTCCCATTCAACGTAAATATCACAACGAGGACATAAAAGCAAATCTCTCGCAACAAAGATGTAATTTTATTTTTTGTTCTGAATTATAGGCGACTAATTGTTTCATTTGCATGTCATCCAACATTTGAATACAAGTAATGTAAATGCCCTCAAGTGCAACCTCTCGTTGACCCTAATAAGAACAATAAGCAATTAACACAGAATCTCTTTATAGAGGAATCACTTCAATTTATATTATGACTGTTAACCAATCTTCAAAAGCATGTGGTTCCAATTTGCCATAGAAATCAGGCACATCCACCTTCATTCTCTTAGTGAGTTCGTCGATGGGTTGATTCTCCAGCCCTTGCCTGTCATGGTTTCGTGGAAAGTCATCTTTGTGATGCTGAACTCGGTGGTGATGGGGCTCAAAAATCTCTGCCGAATTCAGTTTCCAAGTTTTCCCCACCAATTATGTGATTTCCCTCCAGTGACTCCTCACGAAGTTGGTCACGCCCCCTTCTATTAGGAGATCTTACCCTCTCTCGAGCTCGACGTTCATCCATAGCATCTATTTGGTTAGAAAGCTGTTCCAACATAGTGGTGATATGGATGATTTGCTGTTAGAATTTGGTATGTTGGCATGGGGAATTGTTGGGAACATGAGGGTTTGACATAATATACGAGTTACTACTCTGGGTTACAGTCATGAATAACTCTAATACCAAATTAATGTAAATGCCCTCGAGTGCAACCTCTCGTTGACCCTAATAAGAACAATAAGCAATTAACACAGAATCTCTCCGTAGAAGAATCACTCCAATTTATGTTTAAAGAAAAGCAATTGCCAAGAATACAAAAACTGCATATCTTTTGTTCTGTTCCTCTCTTAAATACCGTCCGGCTAAGGAATTACAATCTAATATGTAATTAATACCTAATACTAATCTGACTAGGAAACTACCTGCTAACTAGGATAATAATAACTAACAGCTAATAAGCTTATAACAGCTCTCAAGATTCTTTGAATTTCCCACGTTTCTGTTATCCAGTAGGCTTTGTGAGTTATAGGGTCTCTTCCCCTGTCTCCTGATTTGCATCACCAAGGTTATCATCTTTTCTTTCTTTTCGTGAACTAGAAAAGAACTAAGGTTACATTTATCTGATTTCAGAATATTTTACCACAAATCATAATCCTAAGCCTTTTCAATCTCAACCTGAAACTAAATCTCCTAAATCTCCATACACGAAATCCCGGCAACCTACGAAATGACTTTTTTCTGGTTAACTTGCGATTCTTTGCCTTTTTATCCTTGGAGGCAAAATCATCGTTCTTGCAGCTACCAGAAGCAAACTTACTAGGTTCATCGGACCCAGGATCACTAAAAGCCCCAATCTGTCTTATGGATGCCCATGGATCATGCACCTCATTTTCAGTATCACTGCCCCATAGAGGGATAGGCTTTATCATCGGCGAGCCACTGTAGTCCTGAAAATGGGTTGCCAAACTTGTGTGCTCCATGTCAAATAATCTCCTCAGAGATGTGCTTCCGACTTTCATCAAGTCCAGCAAACTACTACTTTTGTGAGATGAAGAGAATGAAGAACAGGAAGCAGTTGAAGATGACAATGAAGGTGAAGATGAAGACCAGTACAACGATTTCTGGTATTCAATAATCTGTCTGATCCTTTGCCTCTCATCTTCTGTATTGAAGAAGCAAGGGGAATCATCATCCTTCTCTTCTGTTATTTCTGATGTCATCTTATTCTCTGAGTTCGTTTTTTCTCGTTTCCCCCCCTCTGCATGTGAAATTGACAAAAGACAGTCCTTCGTATATGGAGCTAAAAAAATAAGTAACTTGGATAAAAATGTTGGGAAAGCCGGCCATAACCGAATGTTGTTCCTACCCTCTGTCTTTACGAAAATCCAAGTATGGTCATTTGGGCATAAAAATACAGGGCAGAGATGACTTGCCTAGTTGCCTTCGGAGTTTGGAATGTTGGGGCTCTTGATTACTGGACACTGAGGACATCCAATCTACGAAACTTGTTACATCTCACTGTTGTTAGGTTTGCCCAACGTCTAAATAGTTGCTTCTCGTAGTACCTTAAAAAAAGAACAAAAAAATAAAATTAGCAGCTAATTCTTGTCATTTCTCTAATAAACGACCGCAGTTCTTACGTGAGGGCTAGTTCCATATTTGCTAGTACTTTTATATCATTGTATAAACTTATGTGTTAATCAAAATCAAATCAATTTCGTGATATAATCTCCTCAGAGATTTGCTTCCAACTTTCATCAAGTCAAACAAACTGCTACGTTTGTGAGATGAAGAGAATGAAGAACAGGAAGCAGCCAAATATGAAGACCATGATACAATGATATCTGGTACTCGTAATCTGTCTGATCCTTTGCTTCTGATCTCCTGTATTGATGAAGCCATGGGCATCCTCATCCTTCTCTTATATCATGGTAGTCGTCTAAATACTTTTTCCCTCGGCAAGTGAATGGACAAAAAATAGTTAATTGTTTAAGTAAAAGAACAAATTTGAGAAAGCCGGCCATGGCAAAATGCTGGCTCTACCTTTTGTCTTTAGGAAATCTAAGTTGGTGGCTGGGAACAAACATAAATAATTTCCCTATATGCCTTTGGAATGTTGGAGCTGTTAATTAATTGCAGAGTAGTAGTAAGGACAGCCACTGCAGACAAACATGGGTGGGATCCAGTGAATGTCTCTTTTAGTACCAAGAAAAAAGAAATAGTTGCTTCTTAACACTGCTCTAACAGGCAACCGGCATTGGAACGAGTCTTCCTGTAATCTCTGATGGGACTGAATGAAATAATAATTGAGGGTTACTTTAGACACAAGCCAAGCGAGGAATACAAGTGATGTAAATGCAGAGAATTGGAGATAAAGGCAGATAAATTATTGCATTCCACTGAGAACGATATCTTCAAGGTTAGCTCCAGCAACTAAACTGGGATGGAGACAGAAATGCAGAACACAACAGGATGCTTCATTTTTTGGTGGGCAAATAGTATCCTTAGGCCAATGTTCACGTGTTTAGACTAAATCCATTTCCTGGGTTCAGTCAAAGACCATGTCAAGGCTCTAAGCTAATGAGAGAATGCATTCTCGCTGCTTGACCAAGGAAATACGCAGGGACAACTGGAAAATTCAAACGTCTTGGGCTGCCCTTCTAGCAGGTCACAAATGCTTCAGATGGTCATTTTACATCTCGAGTTTCCTTGCTCAAGGCCTCAAACTATTTCGGTGGCTGAGCCTCATTTAGCATCTTAAATAAAATAAAATAAAAAAGAAAAAGAAATTGGACTCAACACGGTGCAAAAGGAAAAGTATCATGGGCGCTGATTAGATGGGCTTAGTCAGAGTAAATTAGCCCACAGTGCCTCAAAAGCCACTTCAAAACTCTCCCAAGTAAAATTACTGATAGAGGACTATAAATATAAATATTTAACTGTTTATTAATTTTAAAAAATTAATTAAGATAGGTGTAAACTCACTCAAACACCTATAATTATTAAAAAAAATCAGTGACTATTTATCATGAGGTTGAAACTGCGGAACAATGTTTAAATATATTTAGTTTGGAAAAAATAGTAAATTAATTTTTTTAGTATTTTTTTAATAATTTTAATGTTTTAATATTAAAAATAAAAAAAGATTTTAATATTTTTTTTAAAAAAAATACTTTTAAAAAACATAAAAAAACAAAAATTACAGCAATCCCGTACTTACAATTAAAAATCCAAAGTCAACAGGGAATATAGACCTTAAAACTACACCACCTGTTATAGTAATGCCCCGGAGACTAAAAAAGAGATAAAGAAAAATATCTACGAAGCAAAGCATACACATCCTAAAGTTGGATGGAATTATGCAGACACTCGACTGCCCATAGATCTGCAGAGAGAATTATAGCTGATAAACAATTTGCAAGTTGCAGAAAGGAGCTGAACATGGACATCTTGTATAGCAAGCTGCGTATGCGCACCTCCAAAGTTTGGACATGATTATAATTAATTAGGCATTTCACAAAGAGGATATACCAGCGAGGAGACATTAGCAGTAAATTATTTGTCTCGGAGAGGGTTATTGCTAGGGGTTTGAAAAAAACCAAAAAACCAAAAAAAACCAGAAAACCAGAAAAAAATAATCGAAAAAACCGAATCGTGAAAAAAAACCGATTAAAATTTTAAAAAAACCGACCAGTTCGGTTCGGTTTTGATTTTATAAGCCTAAAACTGAAAAAACTGAACGGAACCAAATCCAAACCGAAAAAAACTGGAAAAAGAACCGAGCTAAACAGGTTTGAACCGGTTTTTGTTCTAAAAACCCGAACCGAATCGAACCGAAACCGGTCGGTTTGAACCGGTTTCAGTTTTTTTTTAAAAAAAATTGATTTAAATTTTTTTTTTAGATAAAATACAAACCGAATCAAAAACAATCATTATTGCATCTGATGAGATCAACGTATTGAATATTATCTTTCGGTAATGCTCTTTCTTCACAGCCCCTTCGCTCGACTTAAATGGCAGTCAGATCAGACATGCATCAACATTTAAAAATAACTTCGAACAATCAGCTTTAATGAATGGATTGATTTTGGAATTAACGCTAACAATAACTACTCCCCACAGAGACATTCTGATAGTTTTGTGAGAATTTAGTCTCTAATCCCGATGTTGAATTTCTATTCCTAGACTTTCATCACATTTTCGGTTACCAATAGCGTTGGATCCGCAACTAAATAATGATCTTGATCTGTTCTTATTATGATTATACTGTGAAGATGTACCGGTTTAAAGAATAATATAAAATTTATTTAATAATTTTATTTAATAATTTAAATTTTTAAGATGAATTAATTATTTAATATAATATTAAAGTTTTGATAACTAAACGGTCACAAGTTTGAATCTCATATTTTTTATTTATTTGATAAAAATTAAACACAAGATAGTGTGAGCCTGTAAGTTTAAAGCCCAAAACATTTTCACTTGAGCGGCTGTATTAGAGAATAATATAAATTATATCTTGAAACTTCACAGAACAGTTTAAATTTTTAGGTTGAATTGATTTTTTTATTATAATATTAAATGTTAGAAAATAATATAAACTATATTTTAGAATTTAACCTAATAATTTGATTTTTTAGGTTGAATTGATTTTTTGATATAGCACAAGTTTAAATCTCACTATCTCTATTTATTTGATAAAGTAGTGTGAGTCTGTGTAAATTTTAAACTCAAAATGTTTTTATTTTAAGAATTGTGTTAATAAATAATATGAATTATATGTTAAATCTTACCTAATTATTTAAATTTTTAAATTGAATTAATTTTTTGATAGTATAAATTGCAATAAAAGCTTGGCTTGGCGAGATGAAGAGTAAGAAGGATCCAGGTTACATTCCACCGTCTACAAATCTAAATCTCCGGAGGGATAACTTCTTGATGTACATGTATATTTTAGCATTATTTGCATCACTCCAAGTAAATGCAGATCTGGACAGGGAGAGTAGAACTGGTAAAGGCTTTGAAATGCATGTTTATGGATGACAGCATACATTGTGTTTTCAGGATATACTCATTCGCTTCACCAATTACACCAAATGAAGAAAATCACAGCTCAAAATATCACCAAAACGTTCAAGGTTTTTCACTACATGCTTTGGCAAGATGATCCTGTTGAATTTTCCCAACTGAACAGAGTTTTACATCTACAGAGAAAAGTAGATCATAGACTATGTAGAAAGAGACAATTTAAAACTCGCTGTCTGCAAAAAGTAACAGCAACAACACTAAAAGACCAGACATTCAATGGATATATTAGATCTCAATAGGCACAGGTTCAGTCAGTTGCCAAACATAACCAAAAGCATCTCTAACAAAAACTTCAACATAACTTCACCGAGGTAACTAGTTGTATTACGGTAGGAGGTTAGCTACTCTACTCTCTTAGATCTAACTTCTTTTCTGAAGGACCTCGGGCCTAAACTGCACAAACACCAGACATTTTACAAACGCATTAACAATCGCACAAAACACAGAGCAAGGGAGGAAGGCTCTCACTTCTTTGCACTCTCAAAAGAGTAAAAATCAGTCCCGGAGCAGTTGATACGGGACCTCCAAAATGAGCACAAAACTTGAACACAAACATCAAATTCAGGTACTTCAGAAAATGTAAACTTGACAGATTCCCATCAACTCTACCTTCATAAGAATAGCAAGATCAGATACCAAAGCAAAAGATTAAAAAAAATAGAAAAAATGAAAAACCAGATACCTTGGAAACATTGGCTTGTCCTGTCTGCAAATGAACACGTCAATAATGTCTAAGAAGTAGACAAGGGAGGTTTGAAGGAGGAAAGAAGAAGGGATCACAAGGAATGCAGGATAGTGAATAAAAAAAATAACATGAAACTTTATGATTTAATAATAATAATAATAATAATTATATTCGATGGCTATAAAATATTCAGTATGCATACAGAAAATTTGTACCGTAGAATAACCCAAAACTCTTCGTGAGAAGGGATAGAATTTCATTCCCTTTTTAGGGAAAAAAAGCTTCATGGAATCCCATTCCCTTTCTTTCAAGAGATGATAAAATAAAGAATCTCATTCCCAAAATCCCCATTTCCCTCCCTCCCTCACTCCCTCTGTCTCCCTCTCAAGATCTTATAGCAAAGCAGAACTGAATAATACTGTAACAAGAAATTAAAAAACAAGAATAACAAAAGGAAACACAAGTTCAAAAAAGCAACAGAAAAAGTAACACAAATTCAAAAAGCAACGCCTCGAAAGAATAAAAAAAGACATCCATTTGCTAGATGCAGCACCCATTTTCTTCTCTCTATCAGCTATCATCCATCCTGCTTCTCTCTCCTTGTCAAAATCCAGATCAAACCGAAGAACCCATTTTCTTCACTTTCCCATCAAAACCCCACGACCTTTTTTTTTTTTTGGTTTATTACTCCCCATGAAGTAATAAAAGGAAAAAAAAAAAAACATGACCGAACCACCCAAAACCGTTCGGAAAGTACTAGTAGAAGTAGTCGATGCACGTGATCTTCTCCCCAAAGACGGTCAGGGAAGCTCCAGCGCCTATGTCATTGCAGACTTTGACGGTCAAAGAAAACGAACCACCACAAAATACCGAGACCTCAATCCAGTATGGAAAGAGACCTTCGAGTTCACCGTTTCCGACCCAAGCAACATGGAGTTCGAAGAGCTGGAGATCGAGGTTTTTAATGACAAGAAATTCTGCAATGGCAGTGGCCGTAAAAACCATTTCTTGGGGAGGGTTAAAGTCTACGGCTCTCAGTTTTCTAAAAGAGGTGATGAAGGGATTGTTTATTTCCCTCTAGAGAAGAAAAGTGTGTTTAGCTGGATTAGAGGTGAAATCGGTCTAAGAATTTGCTATTACGATGAGTTACTTGAAGAAGATCAGCAACAACCCCCACCTCCCCCCGAGAAGGATGCACCTCCGCCTCAACAGCAAGACCCGCAAAAGTCTCCCGCAGTCACAATGGTTGAGGAGGTCAGGGTTTTCCAAGTCGCTGAACATGCAGAGTTTAATTACCACGATTATCACCACCATCAGAATGACCACCATCAACAACATCAGAATGGGACTCACTCGCCTCCAGTTGCTATCGAGGAGTCTCCACCGCCAGTGGTGCATGTACATTCGGAACCACCACCACAACAACCACAAGGACCGCTTCCAGAGGAGCCGCCACCGGGCCTTAATGCTCCTCCTCTACATTCTATGGAAACACACACTCACTACCATCCAGAGGTGAGGATGATGCAGACTACGAGAGAGTCCAGTGGTAATAACAGAGTGAAGATAATGAGGAGGCCAAATGGAGATTTCACTCCGAAAGTAATTTCAGGCAGATTCAAATCTGAACCGACGGAGAGAATCCTTCCTTATGATCTTGTTGAACCAATGCAGTATTTGTTTATCAGAATTGTCAAGGCTCGTGGTTTATCGCAAAACGAGAGTCCTTTTATCAAGTTAAGGACCTCAACTCATTTTGTGAGGTCTAAACCAGCGAGTTACCGACCTGGTGACTCACCAGGCTCGTTTGAGTGGCACCAGGTTTTTGCATTGGGCCATAATAACAAGACTGACGTACAGTCCTCCGATGCTGGCATTATAGAGATTTCAGTTTGGGACTCGCAGTCGGAGCAGTTTCTCGGAGGAGTTTGCCTTGATCTCTCTGATGTCCCGGTGAGGGATCCGCCGGACAGTCCACTTGCCCCTCAGTGGTACCGATTGGAAAGTGGCGCCGCCGCTGATCAGAACTCCTGTAGGGTGTCTGGTGATATCCAGCTCTCTGTTTGGATTGGGACTCAAGCTGATGATGCGTTTCCTGAAGCGTGGAGCTCAGACGCGCCATACGTCGCCCACACGCGCTCGAAGGTTTACCAGTCCCCAAAGCTGTGGTATTTGAGAGTGACAGTTATTGAAGCTCAGGATCTTCGCATAGCATCCAATCTGCCACCGTTAACAGCACCGGAGATCAGAGTCAAGGCACAATTAGGATTCCAATCAGCGAAAACGAGGCGAGGGTCCATGAGCAATCATAGTACGTCGTTCCAGTGGATCGAGGACCTTATTTTTGTCGCCGGCGAGCCACTCGAAGAGTCGTTGATTCTGTTAGTGGAGGACCGTACAAACAAGGAAGCACTACTACTCGGGCACATCATTATTCCTGTGAGCTCAATTGAGCAACGGATTGATGAACGCCACGTGGCATCCAAATGGTTCGTACTGGAAGGAGGTGGGGACACCGGGGGAGGAGGTGGTGGTGTTAATGGCGGGTCCTACCGTGGGAGAATCCATTTACGTCTCTGTTTGGAGGGAGGGTATCACGTGCTGGATGAAGCGGCGCACGTGTGCAGTGATTTTAGACCCACGGCTAAGCAGCTATGGAAGCCAGCTATTGGGGTTTTGGAGCTGGGGATTCTAGGAGCTCGTGGGTTGCTGCCCATGAAGACCAAGGGTGGAGGCAAAGGTTCGACCGATGCTTATTGTGTGGCTAAATTTGGCAAAAAATGGGTCCGCACAAGAACAATCACAGATAGCTTTGATCCACGTTGGAACGAGCAGTATACGTGGCAGGTCTATGATCCTTGCACGGTTCTCACCATTGGTGTATTTGACAATTGGCATATGTTTGGTGATATGTCTGACGATAAACCTGATTGTCGTATAGGAAAAATACGCATACGAGTATCTACATTGGAGAGCAACAAGGTGTATACGAATGCATATCCTTTGTTGGTTTTATTAAGAACCGGGTTGAAGAAAATGGGTGAGATCGAATTAGCGGTTCGGTTTGCTTGCCCAAGCTTGTTGCCAGATACTTGCGCGGCTTATGGCCAGCCATTACTTCCTAAAATGCACTATCTTCGCCCACTCGGGGTAGCCCAACAAGAGGCATTGCGTGGAGCAGCTACCAGAATGGTTTCTTTGTGGCTTGCACGGTCCGAGCCACCATTGGGACCAGAGGTTGTTAGGTATATGTTGGATGCGGATTCTCATACATGGAGCATGAGGAAGAGTAAAGCTAATTGGTTCCGAATTGTAGCGGTTCTTGCGTGGGCTGTCGGGTTGGCTCAATGGTTGGATGATATTCGGAGATGGAGGAACTCGGTTACAACAGTATTAGTTCATGCTTTATATTTGGTGCTTGTTTGGTATCCGGATTTGGTTGTCCCAACAGGGTTTTTATATGTGATTTTGATTGGTGTTTGGTATTATAGATTCAGACCGAAGATACCAGCGGGTATGGATATCCGGTTATCCCAAGCGGAAACGGTTGACCCGGACGAATTGGATGAGGAATTTGATACAATACCAAGTATGAAACCACCTGAAATTATAAGGGCCCGTTATGACAGGTTACGGGTGCTGGCAGCCCGGGTCCAAACAGTTTTGGGTGATTTTGCAACCCAAGGGGAGCGGGTTCAAGCTTTGGTCAGTTGGAGAGACCCGAGGGCCACAAAGTTGTTCATAGGGGTGTGTTTGGCTATAACACTGATACTCTATGTGGTTCCACCAAAAATGGTAGCAGTGGCCTTGGGATTCTATTATTTACGACACCCCATGTTTAGGGACCCGATGCCACCGGCTAGTTTGAACTTTTTCCGGCGGCTACCAAGCTTATCTGATCGGTTAATGTAGGTTATGGGAAAAATTGATATAGCGAATAGTTTAGCATGAGCAGCCCCAAAATGTGGGATGATGGAGCAAATGCGAAGACAAAAGTTGTCCCAGATAAACGTTGGGAGGAGTGAAAAGTGGGAAGAAAGTAAAAAGTTATGTGTTTCCTTTATTTTTTTATTTATTTTTGTTGTTCTTGAGATGGAATTGGCGGATTGAGGCTGAAAACTTGAAATAAGAGAAAAAACTGAGTTTGAATGGGAGACACCAATGAGAGTCTTTTGGAAAGTGTAAACATTGAAATGCTTTTCTAACGTTGCAGCTTCATTTACATCTTCTTTTTTTCTTCTTTCTTTTATTACTCTCGCTCTTCCATATAAAAATTTTCCCAGTCAAGGATTAGATTAGAGCAGAGATTAGATAATGTCTGTTTTCCTGTTGTATCAGAAGCCATATAGTATCAGAAATCTTGCCTTTCCTAAAGTTGTCTTCTTATTTAATAGCATCAAACAATGAATAAACATCAAGGTCAAAATGCTAGTCTGGCAACTGACATCATCGAGACTAATTTTCGAAAGAGTTGGATTTTTCTGTACAACTCTGCTTTAATCAACCTATCACTTACT
>Ga0307510_10006986_pt1 | contig 13458 bp, 14 predicted proteins | sample 12_EM_MG_FD_207224 | JGI IMG/M metagenome (GOLD analysis project Ga0307510, IMG submission 207224) | Populus trichocarpa ectomycorrhiza microbial communities from riparian zone in the Pacific Northwest, United States - 12_EM | ecosystem: Host-associated > Plants > Roots > Unclassified | place... | reverse complement strand
CGTCTACCCCAAGGAGATCGTCGAGGGCATCCTCGACCTCGCCCGCCGCCACGGCCTGATGGTCTTCGCCGACGAGATCTACGACCAGATCCTCTACGACGACGCCGTGCACCACTCGGCCGCCGCCCTCGCCCCCGACCTGGTCGTCCTCACCTTCTGCGGCCTGTCGAAGACGTACCGCGTGGCGGGCTTCCGTTCGGGCTGGCTGGTGGTCACGGGCCCGAAGCAGCATGCCAAGAACTACCTGGAGGGCCTGACGATGCTGGCCTCCATGCGGCTGTGCCCCAACGCGCCCGCGCAGTACGCCATCCAGGCCGCGCTCGGCGGCCGCCAGTCGATCCGCGACCTGACCGTTCCGGGCGGGCGGCTGCACGAACAGCGCAACGTGGTGTGGGAAAAGCTGAACGAGATCCCGGGGGTCTCGTGCGTGAAGCCGAAGGGCGCCCTGTACGCGTTTCCTCGCCTCGACCCCAAGGTGCACAAGATCCACGACGACGAGAAGTTCGTCCTGGACCTGCTGCTCCGGGAGAAGATCCAGGTGGTCCAGGGCACGGGCTTCAACTGGCCGACCCCCGACCACTTCCGCATCCTCACGCTGCCGTACGCGGACGACCTGGAGGCGGCGATCGGCCGGATCGGGCGCTTCTTGGGCGGGTATCGGCAATAGCGGCCCATCAGGCAGCTACGGGCGCGCCGCCCTGGGTAACTCCTCCGCATGACCGACCGCCCCCTGCTGCTCCTCGATGTCGACGGCCCACTGAACCCGTACGGCGCCCGGTTCCTGCGCCATCGCGGCTATGTCACCCACCGGCTGTGGCCGGCGAACTGGTCGGCCCGGCAGCCGGCGGGCTCCCGGCGGCTGCGACGCGGGCTGCGGGTGCGCCTGCATCCCGGGCACGGGGAGCGAATACTCGCGCTCCCCTTCGAGCCCGCCTGGGCCACCACCTGGATGCACCAGGCCAACGAGCTGATCGCGCCGGCGGTCGGGCTCCCCGGCGACCTGCAGGTGATCGAGTTCGTCCAGCTGTTCGCCAAGGCCCCGGACGGCCTCTACTGGAAGACCCGCCAGATCGTGGACTGGGCGGCCGGCCGCCCCTTCGTGTGGGTCGACGACCTGATCACCGACCTGGACGTACGGCATGTCGAGGCGCACCACGACGGGTCGGCGCTCCTCCTCAAGGTGGACCCGCGCAAGGGTCTACGGGAGAGCGATTTCGCGACGTTGGAGCGGTGGGCCCATAGCCTGTGAGGTATGGGTGATCTTTTCCTCGTACGGCACGGAGAGACCGAATGGTCCCGGTCGGGGCGGCATACCGGCTGGACCGACGTCCCGCTGACCGCGAAGGGGCGCCAGGAGGCGCGCGGGCTGGTGCCGCTGATCCGTTCGCACCGGGTCGGCGCCGCGTTCGTCAGCCCCTTGCAGCGCGCGCGGGAGACGGCCGAGCTGATCGGACTGACGGACGTCCGCATCGATGTGGACCTGCGGGAGTGGGACTACGGCGGCTACGAGGGCATCACGACCGTCGAGATCCAGCGCACCCGGCCGGACTGGTTCCTGTTCACCGACGGGGTCGCGCCCGGGCCGCCGGACCATCCCGGGGAGAGCCCGGAGCAGGTGGGCGAGCGCGCCGACCGCGCGCTGGCCAAGGTGGACGCGGCCCTCGCCAACACCGAGGGCGTGGTCGTCCTGGTGGCACACGGCCATTTCCTACGGGTGCTCACCGCGCGGTGGCTCGGGCTGCCGCCGTCGAAGGGCGCGTTGTTCCAGCTCGCGACCGGGACGCTGTGCCGGCTGAGCACGGAGCACGGGCGGCCGGTGATCGCCGCCTGGAATGTCAGACCCCCGTCGTAATCTTCGAATGGGACGCGAATCGGGCGCCCCGGCAGGCCGCCGGACGGGAAGGAGCACGCCGTGACACGACCGCCGACCGCCGCGCAGCGGCGTGTCATCGACGCCGCCGATCCCGTCACGGGGCGGCTGCGGGGTACGGAGGCGCAGCTCGCCGCGCTGGTGAAGCGGGGGCTGGCGTTCCGGCACCCACGTCCGCCGCACGACCACTTTCTGACGCCGGCGGGGCATCGAATACGGGAGTCCGCGCCGGAGGTCGACGAGCCCGCCGCCCCTGCCGAGACTCCCGCGGCCTCGACCTCCGGGGTGTTCGCCGCGCGGATCGGCGGCGAGGAGGAGACGGGCATCGGCCCCGCCGTCCGAACCCGCGAAGTGCACAGCGCCTGGCAGGGGTTGCTGGAGCTGCGCCGGATGACGAATCCGGACGGTTCCGTGGAGCGGCCGTGCGGCTGGGAGCGTACGCATCTGGTGCGGGCCGCCGCGCTCGCCCTGGAGGCCGCCGGGCACCGGCCCGCGACACGGGACTCCGCCGGGCGCGAGTCCGGCGGCTACAAGGTGCGGGCCACCCCGCAGCCGGAGGCGGTCGCCGTGCGCGATCCGGACGGGGAGGCTCTCCGCGCCTGTGCGGGGACGCTGGAGCGTGCGGGCTGGCAGGTGAGCGAGCACAAGGAGCCGCGTACAGGGGCGAGTTATCTGCTTGCCTCGCCGCGACGGACGTGAACGGACCCGACCGGACCTGACGGGCATGCCAAGATCGGTGCGGCAGATCGTCCATCAGTGCGAGAAGGGAACGCAGTGAGCGAGCCGTTTTCCGTCCCGGTGACCGTCCGCGGATACGAGACCGACAGCCTGGGGCACCTCAATCAGAGCGTGTATCTCCAGTACGCGGAGCATGCCCGCTGGGCGCTGTTGCAGGCCGCGGGGGTGGGCCAGGCCGAGTTGCTCGCCCAGGGGGTCGCGCCGGTCGTCCTGGAGACGACCATCCGCTATCTCCGCGAGCTGCGCGCCGGCGAGGACGTCGAGGTGAGTTGCGCCTTCGAGTGGGGCGAGGGCAAGACGTTCCGGGTCCTCCAGACGATGACCAAGACGGACGGCACGGTCTCCGCCGAGGCCGCGTCGGTCGGCGGGCTGCTGGACCTCAAAGCGCGCAGGCTGGTCGACCAACCGCGGGAGCACTTCAAGCAGTTGACGACGGATCCGGGCCTGTTCGGCCTCTGAGCCGAGGGCCGGGCGGCCTACGAGTCGGTCAACTCCGGCCGGTGCTCGGTGTCGTAGGCCGCGCGGGACTCGGCGATGTACTGCCGGTTCCGCTCCGCCCAGTCCGTCAGCCGGAGCAGCGTCTCGTGCAACTCCTCGGCCACCGTGGTGAGTTCGTACTCGACCTTCGGCGGCACCGTCGGGTGGACGGTGCGGGTGACGAGTCCGTCGCGCTCCAGGTTGCGCAGGGTGAGGGTCAGCATGCGGCGGCTGATGCCCTCGATGCTGCGCTCCAACTCGGTGAAGCGGATGGGTCCGTGGGCCGCCGCGACGAGGATCTGCACGCTCCATTTGCCGGAGACCCTGTCAAGAACCTCGCGGACCGGACAGGCGTGCGCGTTCACGACCTGGGCGGTAACACCGGTGTTCCCTCGGGACATTGAAGTGCCTCCTTACGTCGACCTCCATGGTTCCTGACGATGTACCCCGTTACAAGTCGTGCACCTAAGGTTCTATGGATACCCACGGAGGTCAGGCCGCCATGACGGCACTCATCGAGTCCGGGTCGAGGACGACGAAGACAACACGGACACGCCGGTCGCCCCGAACATACTCCCGCTGGGCGTCCCTGGTCGTCCTGTGCGCGGGGACGTTGATGACGATCCTGGACGGCAACATCGTCACGGTCGCCATGCCCGCGATCCAGGGCGACCTCGGCTTCTCGGGGCCGGGGCTCGCCTGGGTCGTCAACGCCTATCTGATCCCGTTCGGCGGACTGCTCCTGCTCGTCGGCCGGCTGGGCGATCTGGTGGGCCGCAAGCGGATGTTCACGGCGGGACTCGCCGTGTTCACCGCGGCCTCCGTGCTGTGCGGGGTCGCGACGAGCCAGGGCATGCTGATCGCGGCCCGGGCCGTGCAGGGTGTCGGCGGGGCGATGGCCTCGGCGGTGGTCCTCGGGATGCTGGTCGCCCTCTTCCCCGAACCCCGTGAACAAGCCCGCGCCATCGCGGTGTTCAGCGCGGTCGGCGCCGGCGGCGGGGCACTCGGCACCTTCCTCGGCGGGGCACTGACCCAGGCCCTGAACTGGCACTGGATCTTCCTGATCAACCTCCCGATCGGGATCGTGGCCTGGTTCGCGGCCGTCCGCGTCCTCGCCCCGGAGCAGGGCGCCGGACTCGGCAGAGGCGCCGACTACCCCGGCTCCGCGCTGGTCACCGGCGCGTTGATGCTCACGGTCTACGTCATCATCGGCACCGGCGACCGCTCCCTCACCGCCACCCTGCTGCTGGCCGCCCTCGCCCTGGCCCTCTTCGTGGCGTTCACCGTCCGCCAGGCCCGGGCCGCGCGCCCCCTGCTCCGCCTCCGGCTGTTCCACTCCCGGCTCCTGACCGGGGCGAACGCCGTGCAGATCCTGATGATCGGCACGATGTTCGGCTTCCAGTTCATCGGTGCGCTGTACGTCCAACGGGTGCTCGGCTACGGCGAGTTGCTCACCGGCACGGCCTTCCTGCCGGCGCCGGTCGCGATCGGGGTCCTGATGCTCGGCCTGTCAGCGCGGACCATCGGCCGCTTCGGCGCCTACCGGGTACTGCTCGCCGGACTGGTCCTCGTCATCGCCGGGATGGCCCTGCTCGGCCGCGCCCCCGCCGACGGCTCCTACGTCACGGACGTCCTTCCGCCGCTGCTCCTCCTTGCCGCCGGGTTCGCCGCCGCGATGCCCGCGCTGACCGGGCTCGCCATGTCGGGGGCACGGGAGGAGGACGCGGGACTGGCCTCCGGGCTCTTCAACACCACGCAGGTGGTGGGTGGTTCGCTGGGTCTCGCGGTGCTGTCGACGCTGGCGGCGGGACGGACCGACGGACTGCTCGCGAGGGGTGCGGAGTTGATCCCGGCGACTGCGGCGGGATACCAACTGGCCTTCCGGACGGGGGCGTTGATCGCGGTGGCAGCCCTGATGCTGGCGGCGGCGGTGCTGCGAGCGGGGAGGGACCAGGGGCGGGAGCGGGGGTGAAGTCCCCACGGCCGTGCGCCCGCGCTTCAACGTCGGCCAGCGCCTCCGCCAGTGCCTCTGACCGCCCCGCGCCAGCGCGCCACACGCCCCGCCCACGTCACACCCCGGCCGGCCCCGCGCCTCCGCCCCGCGTCCATGCCTCCACCCCGCGCCCGCGCCTCCACTCACGCGGCACGCCGCACGCCCTCGCCCTCGCCCGCCCTTCACTCCCGCCCGGCGCCCCCGCCTCCGCAACGCGCCGCACGCCACCGGCCCTCACCCCCGCTCGGGCCGACCGCACCCTCAGCCGTCACCCCGCCCGGCTCACCCCTCCCCGAACACCTCCCGGTGGTCCAGGACCCACTCCCGATAGGTCCGCGCCGACCGCCCAAGCACCTCCCGCACGTCACCGGTCACGACCTCGTTGCCGCCCTCCCGGACGAACTTCCTGCTGATCTCGGAGGCGTCGATGAACGTGTCGCTGAAGCCCAGCCCTAGCAGGTACTCGCGTGCCTCGGCCGAGGACAGGTCCCGCACCTCGACCGGGCGCCCGAGGATCCCGGCGAGGACGGCGGCCTGGTCCGGGACGCTGAGCACCTCGGGGCCGGTGAGGGTGTACGTCCGCCCCGAGTGGCCCGGGTCGAGCAGCGCGGCCACCGCCACCTCGGACACATCGCGCGGATCGACGACCCCTTGGCCACCGTCGCCACTCGTGTTCGGTATCGGGCTGCCCGCCCGCAGGGATGCCGCCCAGCCGAGCGTGTTCGAGGCGAAGGCCGAGGGACGCAGGATCGTCCACTCCAACTCGCTGTCCCGCACGGCCTGTTCACCGGGTACGTGCCAGGTGCCGACCGGCCCGACGGCGGGGTCGCCGGTGCCGATCCCGGAGAGCTTCACGATCCGGCGTACGCCCGCCGCCCGTGCCGCCTCGACGAGACCCCGGTCGTGCTCGGCGTCGTCCGGCCCGAACACCCCTACCAGGAAGGCGACTTCGACGCCGGTCAGCGCCGCCTCCACCGAGGCCCGGTCCGCGTGGTGGCCCCGCGCTGTCTCGACTCCCTCCGGGAACTGGGCCTTCGCGGGGTCCCGGGTCAGGGCGCGCGCCTTCTCGCCGCGCGCCGCGAGCTGTCGTACGACTTCACTGCCGATGGTGCCTGTGGCACCCGTCACGAGGATCATGGTCACCACAGTGGGCGGGGTAGCGGGCTTGGTTCTAGGAGATTCCGGCACGTTCGGGGGCCGTGTCCGGGCCGGTGGCACGCTTACCGTTGAGGGGTGACGAACGCCCTGTCGCAGTGGGCCGTACCCGTGCCCGACGAACTGCGCCCCTGGATCGCGCGCGTCGGCGCCCTGCGGCTCGACGCCGTGCCGAAGGAGCCGTTCGTGCATCTCCCGGACGCCGACACGAAGGTGGTCGTACGGGTCGAGGGGGACGGCCGGCGCAGCGTCCTTGTCGTCGGGCCGCGCATCCGGGCCACGTACCACGCGGGCAAGCCGCTGGTGTCCTGTGTGGAGATGCGGCTGGCGCCGGGTACGACGTTGCCGCTGCTGGGCGTCCCGGCGGTCGACCTCGTCGGCCGGGCCGTGTTCCTGGGTGACCTGCCCGGCCGGAAGGCCCGCCAACTCTCCGACGAGCTGCGCTGGTTGGACGCCGATCCCGAGCGGACGGTGGAGCGGCTCGCGGAGGTGCTCCCCGCTCGGCTCACCGCCGTCACGGACTCCTCACGCACCGAACTCGTCCGGGCCGGCGTCGACGCGATGTCGATCCGCACCGGCCACCTGCCCGGCCCGGTGCCCGACGTGGCCCGTGGACTCGCGGTCAGCGAACGGCAGTTGCGCAACCTGTTCGCCGAGGGAGTCGGTCTCTCCCCCAAGCACTACGCCCGCATCAACCGTGTCCGCGCCGTACTGGCGCACGCGGCGGAGATCTCCTGGGCCCAACTCGCCGCCGTCACCGGCTACTACGACCAGTCGCACATGACGTCCGACTTCCGTGCCCTGATGGGTGTGCCACCCCGGTCGTACTTCACGGGGCGGTTGCCGGCGGCGATGCCCTGCCAGTCGGTCCGGCGCGTCTGAACGCGGAGGCGGTTCGGGCACTCCGGGTGCCCCGACATGACGACGCTGTACCTCAACCTCCTTGCCTGGCCCGGGAATTCACAGTGACCTGCCAACCCCACCCCACGGATCTCCCAAGTTGACGCGCGAGTCTCAGCTGCCGTTCACAGTCGCCGTGCACACCGCGCCCGCCTTGGAGATGACGTGCCGTTCTCCCGAAGAGAAGCCGCCCGCCGCACCCTGCTCGCAGCCTTCGGAACGGCGGCGATCGCGAGCCAGTGGCCGTCCGCGGGCGCCGCGACGTCGGGTGGGGCGGGGCTCGACGCGCCCGCCAAGAAGGACATCGCGATGCGGCTGGTGTCGAGCGCGGAGAACTCCTCCCTGGACTGGGAGGCGCAGTACGCGTACATCGAGGACATCGGCGACGGCCGCGGTTACACCGGCGGGATCATCGGTTTCTGCTCCGGGACCGGCGACATGCTGGCCCTCGTCGAGCTGTACACGGAGCGGGCGCCGGGCAATGTGCTCGCCGGCTGTCTGCCCGCGCTGCGCGCCGTGGACGGCACCGACTCGCACGAGGGGCTGGCCCCGGGCTTCCCTGCGGCGTGGCGGAAGGCCGCGCGGACGTCCACCACGTTCCGCGAGGCGCAGCGCGACGAGCGGGACCGCGGCTACTTCGACCCGGCCGTGGCACGCGCCAAGAAGGACGGGGTGGGCACGCTCGGGCAGTTCGCCTACTACGACGCGATGGTGATGCACGGCCCGGGCACCGACCCCCTGTGCTTCGGCGGCATCCGCGCCCGGGCCCGCGAGCACGCGGCCACCCCCGCCGACGGCGGCGACGAGACGACGTATCTCGACGCCTTCCTCGACGCCCGGGTCTGGGCGATGGAGCAGGAAGAGGCGCACAGCGACGTGACCCGGGTCGAGACCGTCCAGCGGGTGTTCCTGAAGCAGGGCAACCTCGACCTGGACACGCCGCTCAAGTGGCAGGTGTACGGGGACAGTTACGAGATCGGCTGACGGGCGAGGGGTACGGCTCCGGTCGTACCCCCGGCTTGTGCGTGGGTCCGGCCGAGGTGGTTGAAGACCAGGTTCAGCGCCACCGCGGCCACGCAGCCCGTGGAGATGCCGGAGTCGAGGACGATCCTGACCGTCTGCGGGAACGCGTGGTAGAAGTCCGGCGCCGTGATCGGGATGATCCCGACGGCCAGCGAGACCGCCACGATCAGGATGTTGTTGTCCTGCTCCAGGCCCGCCTTGACGAGGGTCTGGATGCCGCTCGCGGCGACCGAGCCGAACAGGACGACGCCTGCTCCGCCCAGCACCGGGCGCGGTACGACGGCGATCAGCGACGCGGCCATCGGGCACAGGCCCATCAGCACCAGGAAGCCGCCGCCGGTCGCGACGACGTACCGGCTGCGGATGCGGGTCATGGCGACCAGGCCGATGTTCTGGGCGAAGGCGCTGCACATGAAGCCGTTGAAGAGGGGGCTGATCGCGGAGCCGAGGGTGTCGGCGCGGAGGCCGGCGGCGATGGTCCGTTCGTCCGCGGGGCGTTCGACGATCTCGCCCAACGCCAGCATGTCCGCGGTGGATTCGGTCATCGAGACCACCATCACCACGCACATCGAGATGATCGCGGCGAGCTGGAACTGCGGTGCGCCGAAGTGGAAGGGGCTCGGGAAGCCGATCACGTCCGCGTCCGCGACGGGGCTGAAGTCCGTTGCCCCGAAGGGGATCGCGAGGAGTGTGCCGATCAACAGGCCGAGCAGGACGGCGATTTGCTTGACGAAGCCCCGGGTGAAGCGGCGGAGGACCAGGACGACGACGAGTGTGGCGGCGGCGAGGCCCAGGTAGGTCCGCGAGCCGTAGTCGTGTGCCGAGGGGGTGGGTCCCTGCGCCCAGCCGAAGGCGACGGGCAGCAGGGACACGCCTATCAGCGTGATGACGGTGCCGGTGACGACCGGCGGGAAGAAACGGACGGCCTTGCTGAAGAAGGGCGCGGCGAGGAAGCCGAGGAGGCCGGCGACGATCACCGCGCCGAAGATGACGGGCAGCGCGTCGGACTTGTCCTTCGTGGAAGCCACGATCGCGGTCATCGGGGCGACCCCGGCGAAGGTGACGCCGTTGACGAAGGGCAGCCGGGCGCCGATCTTCCAGATGCCGATGGTCTGTAGGAAGGTGGCGAGGCCCGCGGTGAAGAGGCAGGCGCCGGTCAGGAAGGTGAGTTCGGTGCCGGAGAGGCCGACGGCAGCGCCGACGATCAGCGGCGGGGCGACGACTCCCGCGTACATGGCGGCCACGTGTTGCAGGCCCGTGGTGGCCATCTTGAGTGCGGGGAGTTTTTCGTCGACGGGATGGACGACGGGCTCGGCTACGGCTCGGGCCTCGGGTCGGATGGTCACGGCGGCTCCTCCGGGCGGGTAACACGTCGGCTCTGACGTGGGTTTCAGGAGGTGGTGCGCGGTCGTGCGGGACCGGGACGGAACCCAGCAAAAGGGGCAGGTACGGCCGTTCCGGGGCGCGCATGATCCATGCACGCCCCGGTCACGGCCACCGGTCGAGGGCCGTCCCCCTCAACCGGAGCTCTTCAACTCAGCGACGCCATACGGCAATTCATGCTGAGCGTGATCAGCTCTGCGCGGCGATCCGCGCCAGGCGCTGGGCTTCCTCCCGCGTGGAGCGGGCGATCGCGTCCTCGTCGACGTGCAACAGCCGGTTGTCCTCGACGATCTGACGGCCGTTCACGAACGAGGCGGTGACCGGGGCCGCCGCGCCGAAGACCAGCGCGGTCACCGGGTCGGCGATCGAGGCGTGTGCGAGGGTGTCCAGCTTCCACAGCACCAGGTCGGCCAGCTTGCCGGGCTCCAGGGAGCCGATCTCGCTTGCGCGGCCCAGGACTTGGGCGCCGCCGTACGTTCCGAGGCGCAGGGCCTGGCGGGCGTTGAGGGCCGCTTCGCGGTGGGCGCCGAGGCGGTTGATGAGGAGGGCGTTGCGCAGTTCGGTGTGGAGTTCGCCGGACTCGTTCGAGGCGGTGCCGTCGACGCCGAGGCCGACCGGGACGCCGGCGGCGAGCATGTCGGGGACGCGGGCGATACCGGCGGCGAGGCGGGCGTTGGACGAGGGGCAGTGGGCGACACCGGTCTTCGTCCGGGCGAAGGCCGCGATGTCGGAGTCGTTCATGTGGACGCAGTGCGCCATCCACACGTCCTCGCCGAGCCAGCCGGTGGACTCGAAGTAGTCGGTGGGGCCCATGCCGAACAGCTCCTTGCAGAACTGCTCCTCCTCGACCGTCTCCGAGCCGTGCGTGTGCAGCCGTACGCCGAGCCGGCGGCCCAACTCGGCGCCTTCACGCATGAGTTCGGTGGAGACGGAGAACGGCGAGCAGGGCGCGACGGCGACCTGGGTCATCGCGTCGAAGGAGGCGTCGTGGTGCTCCCGTACCGTCGCCTCGGTCGCGGCGAGGGCACCCTCCAGGGTCTCGACGGCGAAGTCCGGGGGCAGGCCGCCGTCCTTCTCGCTGCGGTCCATGGAGCCGCGGGCCAGGGTGAAGCGGACGCCCATCTCGCGGGCGGCGCCGATGATCGCGCCGGAGAGGTCGCCGGAGCCCTCGGGGAAGACGTAGTGGTGGTCCAGCGCGGTGGTCACCCCGCCGCGGGCCAGCATCGCGAGGGAACCCTGCGCGCCGGCACGGACCATCGGCTCGTCGATGCGCGCCCAGGTCGGGTACAGAGCGACGAGCCAGTTGAAGAGGTTGTGGTCGGTGGCCAGACCCCGGGTGATCCACTGGTAGAAGTGGTGGTGGGTGTTGACCAGACCGGGGGTCACCAGGTGGCCCGAGGCGTCGATACGGCGTACGACGTTCTCCAGGCCCTCGGGTGCCTTGCCCGCGCCGAGCGACTCGATACGGTTGCCAGCGACGACCAGGTAACCGGTGGCGTACTCCGTGTCGTTGGCGTCGACGGTGGCGATCGAACAGTTCTCGATGACGATGCGCTGAGTTGCTGCCATGGTTCGTCCTATTCGCTCTATGGAATGGGCACGGCAGGACCCGGGGATTTGAGTACCGTGGCCCGCACGGGACGGGCGGGCCACGGGTGCCGCAAAAGGAGCCGATGGAACGGGAGTTGCTCAGAGGTTGGTGAGATCCACCGGGATCTTCGGCTCGCAGCCGTCCCGCAGGACCGTCGCCTCGATCAGCCCGTAAGGCCGGTCGGCGGCAAAGTACACAGCACCGTCTTCGGTCCCGTTCTTCAGCCCGAACGGCTCCAAGTCCACAAGGAAATGGTGCTTGTTGGGGAGAGAGAAGCGGACCTCGTCTATCTCGCTGCGGTTGTCGATGATCCGCGAACCCATTTGGTACAGGGTCTGCTGGAGCGATAGCGAGTACGTCTCGGCGAAGGCCTGGAGCATGTGCTTCCGCACCTGCTCGTAGGACTTCTCCCAACTCGGCATCTTCTGCTCGTCGTCGGACCAGTTGAAGCGCCAGCGGGCGGAGACCTGGGTGGCCAGGATGCGGTCGTAGGCCTCGGGGAGGGTCGTGTACTTGTCCTTGACGTAGCCCCAGAACTCGGAGTTGGTCGAGTTCATCACGACGAGGTCCTTGAGGCCGGATATGACCTCCCAGTTCTCACCGTCGTAGGTGATCTGGGTGACCCGGGTCTCCTGGCCCTTGCGGACGAAGGAGTGCTTGACCTCGTCGGCGCCGATGAGCTGGGAGTTGGCGTCGGAGGTGTCGATCCGCTCCCAGGAGTACTCCTCGATGCGGATGCGCGCGGTCTTGATCGGCTCCTGGCTGGTCACGAAGTGCCGGGCGAGGTGGATGCCGAACTGCTCGGCGGACTCGATGCCGTGCTCCTTGGCGAACGCGTACACCGTGTTCTTGGTGGTGTCGGTCGGCAGCACGTTGGCGTTCGAGCCGGAGTAGTGGACCTCGTCCATGTCGCCGCTCAGCGACACGGAGACGTTGAGGTCCTTGATGTGGTGGGTGGCGCCGTCCCGCGTGATCTTGACGACTCGGTTCTCGGCCTTGCCGTACTGGTTCTGGCCCAGGATCGTAGGCATGTGTCTGCTAGCTCCCTCGGTATACGGAGTAGCCGAACGGGTTGAGCAGCAGCGGTACGTGGTAGTGCTCGCCGGGCTTCACGGCGAAGGTGATCGCCACTTCCGGGAAGAACACTCCGGTCGTCGCACCGCTGTCCCGATTCGCGGGGGCGTCCTGCTGCGCATCGGCTTGCTGGTTCTCGAACTTCAAGAAATACGGCTCCACTTCGAAGTCGAGCCGTACGTGTGTGGTGCCCGCCGGCAGCGCGGGGAGGTCCTTGCACCGCCCGTCCGCGTCGGTGGCCGAACCTCCGAGCGGCCGCCACTCCCCCAACGTGCCGTTCCGGGCGGCGAGTTGGACGGCGACGCCCTCGGCGGGACGGCCGACGGAGGTGTCCAGGATGTGGGTGGACACGGAGGCGGTGGTGCTCGTGCTCATGCCTGCTCTTCCTGTACGAGGTTGCCGAGCCGGATGCGGTTGATCTTGCCGAGTTCGGCGCGGACGATCTCGCGCTCCTGCTCGGGCGAGTTGCCGATCCGCTCCTTGACCGCGTCCCGCATCTGCTCGCCGGTCCGGCCCGTGGCGCAGATGAGGAAGACATGGCCGAACCGCTCCTGGTAGGCCAGGTTCAGTTCCAGCATCTCCGCCCTGAGCTCCTCGGAGGCGCCCGCCATGCCGCGCTGCTCCCGGCTGGAGGTCGGGTCGCCCGGCTTGGGGCGGCCGATCGGCGGGTGGCCGGCCATCGCCTCGGCCAGGTCGTCGGCGGTCAGCTCCGCCATCGCGGAGTCGCTCGCGGCGTACAGGTCCTCGGGGCCGGCGTACGGACGGGCGGCGAGCAGCCGCCGCGCCCACGCCGTGGAGGCACACGCCTCAAGGAGGGCGGCGAGCGCCGCGTGCTCCTCCAGGACGTTGAACCGGACGAGCCCCGGCGGCGTGGAAGTCGTAGTCACGGGAGCCTCCGTGGCCTTGTGTCGAACGGGCTGCCCAGTAGCTAACGCCCTCGACAACACCACGTCAACACTTTGTTGAAAATTCCGGGTAACAGAGCCCACGGCCACCCGGAAGCCCGCGCCGGGCACCCTTCCGACAGTCCAGCTCAGGCATCCTTCTCACGGTTCAGGTAGTTGTACACGGTGAACCGGCTGACCCCGAGCGCGCTCGCCACGGTCTCCACCCCGTGCCGCACGGAAAAGGCGCCGCGCGCCTCCAGTATCCGTACGACCTCCTGCTTGGCCTTGCGGTCCAGGTCCGCGAGGGGCTTGCCCTTCTTGCGCTCCATGGCGGCCAGGATGTGGTCCAGCGAGTCCGCGAGCTGCG
>Ga0307510_10006985_pt1 | contig 13460 bp, 1 predicted proteins | sample 12_EM_MG_FD_207224 | JGI IMG/M metagenome (GOLD analysis project Ga0307510, IMG submission 207224) | Populus trichocarpa ectomycorrhiza microbial communities from riparian zone in the Pacific Northwest, United States - 12_EM | ecosystem: Host-associated > Plants > Roots > Unclassified | place... | reverse complement strand
AAGCTTAAAAATCAGCTTAGCGATTCTCAAATCGCTGATAATATAATTGGAGTGATTTTTGCCGCTCATGATACTACTGCTAGTGTCCTAACATGGATTTTGAAGTACTTGCATGATAATGAAGATTTATTAGAAGCTGTCACGGTAAGTTAATATCTCCCACGTTAATCCAATCCATTCATCCCCTTAGCTTCCCCTCCTGCCAATCATTTATCATTAGTGTATTTGTCAAGTACTTGTGTCTGTCTCATATTATTCTTTTTTATAGTATGATTTTTACTCTTTTGTCTTCATTAAGTTGATTTTTCTCAATTTATTTCTTTTATTATTATTATTTTGAGCGATCATTGGTTTATTAAAATAATGCCTTTGAAGAGAGAAGCTTGCGGCAGAGAAAGCAATCGAATATTGGACTATTCAACTATGCATTGGATGGTATGTGCTATTCATTGAAAAGTAATTGTCTGTTGCAGAGAGAACAGGAAGGAATTAGAAGCAAAATAGTAGAGGCAAATCGTGGGCTTACGTGGGATGATACAAGGCGCATGCCGTTGACAAGTCGGGTACAAATATCAATTATCAATTTTGTCTAATTTAATTTATTTCAGTTTCTAACTCAATTGACATATCGTCATCCTCTTTTTTTTTTTTTTACGTGATTTGAATATTCAAAAAATTACAAAACAAATTAATTTAATATTGTAGTATTTATGATAATTATATTACAATGAATATGCCCACGTAATATGTGTGCTGCAATCTTTATTGATTATGATTTTAATTTCAGGTGATCCAAGAGACGCTAAGAACAGCAAGTATACTGTCTTTCACGTTCAGAGAAGCAGTGCAAGATGTTGAGTTTGAAGGCTACTTTATCCCCAAAGGTTGGAAGGTTCTTCCTCTCTTCAGAAGCATTCATCATTGTGCAGATTTCTTCCCTCGACCCCAGAAATTTGACCCTTCAAGATTCGAGGTGAGGGCCAGAATTAATTAATTCACATGTACGTAAGCTTAGCTACATACCAAAAACATTACATGTGTGTCGACTATGCATTCTGTGTTAACTGAGTCACTGACCAAGTTTCATGAAGTGGGTCACACGTACACCGCTATACATTCTATCTTGTTTCGGATTACGTAGAAATACAAAGTTAATAAGGGAAAGATTATCCTGGTTGATGGGTAGTGTCCTTTTCAAATTTTTTTATGTGAATCTTTCCTGTATTTAGATGATCGTTAGCAGCTCGTCGTCATGAAATCTTTTCTGTATCGATCACGTGAGTTGGTTTTTGTAGGGTATAGTAGCAAACATAAACAGCAACTACTCTAACGAAGTATGATCCTGTTTGGAATCATATATATTTATAAATATATCATCTCCTATATATTTGTGGAAAAAGAATATAGATATATATATATTCAGAGCTTATACATTTAATTACTTGATGATGAAGATAAACAAGGAAAGAGATGAAGACGAGTATGTTCTGTGATGTTGCAGGTGCCACCGAAACCTAACACGTTCATGCCCTTCGGCAATGGATTGCACTCCTGTCCAGGCAGTGAGCTTGCCAAGCTTGAGATGCTCATTCTCCTGCATCATCTCACCACCACTTACAGGTCCGTCCCCCCCTCTCTCTCTCGTACACACTAATCTATCACACCAAGATTACTCATGATGATAGGCTTAATTACATTAATCAAAGGTTTTCATTTTGTTGAAACTAATTTTAGATCCAATATAAAAAAGGATTTGGGTGATCTGAACATGATCACTCATGTATACCTAATTAATTTGAAGGGGGTGCTTTGCGTACATATCTAGTGATTTTGTTTTGAATGTAAGATAAAGGTCAAGCCACGAAGGTTAGGTCTGCTGTTGGTTGACTGGGGGAGCCATTGATGGTGGTGTTGTGGTGGTCCTCTTGATTTTCCTTGGGCCGTGGAAGTGGTCCTAGGTAACAATGAAACGCCAGTGGGGTTGTTTTTTTTTTTTTGTTTTTTTTATTTTTTTCCTTTTAAGTGGATACCAGGCTAGCAAAAAAAACAGAATTTAGAATCATTCTCATTATACGTGGCTTTCATGCATGATACATGAATCTAACGTACTTGCTCCATTACCTAGGCACGAGTCATTGCAAGAGTTATTTAGAATTAGAGGAGCAATTGGTAATTGGTGGGTAGCACACATACACAACATGTTATTAATTTAATTGCATGTTAATATGGAGATCAGTGATGCGGATAGCATGTACTCCTACTCCATTTTCAGCTTACACATACGCAACAGTGCGGATTTTGCTTCAATTTTTTCAATATTCTTTTTAATTAATTTATTAGTATCACGGAGTAATCTTCATTTAATAGCTTAAATTGTTAGTAAAACTTCAAAATATAATTTATATAATTCTTTAACACATTTTTTAAGTGTTTTTGAACTTGAAACTTACACAAAATCATGTTACTTTATGTTTAATTTTTATAAAATAGAATAAGAATAGTAAGATTCAAAACTCGTGACCGCTTGGTCAACAAGACTCTGATACTATGTCAAACAATCATCTCAACCTAAAAACTTAAGTTGTAAGGTAAGATCTCAAGAATGTTTTTATATTACTCTCGAACACACATTTTTAAATAAAAACTCTTTGAACTTCAAATTTACATAGACTTGTAAGGTCCTAATATATAATTTTTTAATATACTCATTAAGTGAAAGCCCTTTAAATTTTATATTATTCTCTAACAATTAGTTAACCTTATATTATATTATTGATCACCCAAGTTATGATACCCCCTAATTGGTCTCGATTAATTCTAAAATCTTCTGGGCAGTCGAAACTTGTGTTATTTGATAGGATTATCATTATCCATCCACGTGACTCGTGACATGCATGTTCTTCCTAGCTAGTTGCTAAGTAAGCCTAATCATAATCAACTGCAAGTAAAATTGACACATGCATCCTTGTTTATATATGAGATTTCGATTAGTTGATTTCAGGTATTCATATAATTAATATCTAATAGATTTCGACGTGGCAAAGGTTACAGTCACCGTCTATATATCCACTCTTTTTTATAGGATTTCCATTACCACATATGCATATCTCCCAAAATATTTGAATCCAGAACCTGCCATCCTCGTACGTATCTATATACCTCTATCCCACAGCAACAACAGCTCATGGGAATAATGTTAAGCATGCGAATCAAACACAGTCTTCAGCTAGTATATAAGCGACATGGTTGCCAGCTACGCAGTCTTAAAAAATCAAAATAAGTATGAGCCCATTTAGGATGCCAGCTATGGAAATTACTATAGACAAATTCAATGGTGTGTCACACATGAACGGAGCCAGGTTTGGTCGCCATCACAAGCTTAATTTCTTCTGAACCATTATCGTAGGCCACATCATTTCTCCTCTTTTGTCCTCACTATTTTAAAATTATTTCTTATCAATTAATTTAGAGAGAGAAGAAAAATCATTCCTGCAATTTCATTACTTTTCCAAGCGGATTTTAGACATTCAAATTTGTCTGTTATACTATTTACTAGATTATATTGTTCTCCTATATATTTATGGAGATGACGCTGATCGTTAGCATACTAAATGCAGCCATGCTGACGATAAAAAGAGTCGATATATGGCCATAAACATTTTGTGATTCCTGATTTAATTTGTAATCTTGTGATGCTTGGTTTCAGGTGGCAAACTGTGGGAGACGACGATGGTATACAATATGGTCCTTTCCCTGTGCCCAAATGTGGGTTGCCTGTAAGGGTAAGCCGCCGGAACAAGTCAGTGATATTGTGATTGGACACTGGACAGATATTGGATTCTCCACGATGATACGGAACTGTTTCAATGGGGCCAAAAAAGCAACCCGGCCCCATTGAGTTTCTTCTTTGATTTTTTTTTTCCCTCTAGTTTTATTTTGGTTGTCAAAAAATCATTGTTGGGGATCCTTAAATTTCTAATTCACAGGGATTTGTCTGGTTTGTAAATATAGATAAGTTGGCTTGTCAATGTCAGATGCACCCTCTTCCCTCTATTTGTGCCTTTAATCTTGACGTGCTTGCATGTATTGTCACGATATAATCGATGTATTTGTGCAGAAAAAAAAATGAAAAAAAGGGTGCAAAAGAAAGACAAAAGTGTGTTTGAATTGGTGCTTTTGGACCAAGTTCGTGTCTTTCAAGGATCAAATGTCTGTGGCCTTGAATGGTGAAAGAAGTAGCTATCATGTTCTTAGATCTTTTTCTTTGCTCCTCTGGTCTATAAAAGAATCTGGAGGAGAAAGATAACCCTGGCAAAGATAAGCAACTGGGTTTGTGCCACGTGACGTTGATGGGCTGTGCTCTTTAGGATTCCACGTCGGGCTAGCTGCTGCTTTGGCTACAATATCGAATTCATCGAGTGAATGTGTGCTTGAAAATTTCACAGGTTGAGATTCATTCATGGCGAATGGTGATTTGAAAGAATATTTATGCATGGTCCAGGATTGCAGCCTAGACTAGCTACTTACGTGACCTTTTAGTACAAGGCATTGAATCACCATGGCTTCCTCATAAAAAAAAAACATAAAACAATCACAATTCACATCAATAATGTTACACAGGTGATTCTCGAAAAACATGTGACTATTTTTATTTTATTTTATTTTTAGTTAAAAGAATCAAGCATTTCCAAGATAAGTTTGTATTCTTGGAAATCTAAATATCTCATTGTTTGCATGTAAAGCAAACACCCAAATGCACAAGAAGATCACCTATTCACACGGTTGTCCATCATCGCCCGTTGGCATAGTTGTCATTTTTTATTCTTGGTTTTTGTTTTTAAAATTCTTAAAAAACCAAAATTATATAAAGAGTAATAAAAAAAAATTAAAAGGCTAAAAGATATCGTTACACACTCGTAGATTCACATAATAAATTAATTGTTTTAACTCTACCACACCAAAACATTTAACCTAGAGTAATTCGGATTTTTTTTATGCTACAAATGTCATTACTGGATTTTTAAGGGACATTATAGCCAACTCCTATTTTAATTGCAAAATAAAATTACTAAATTACTCTTAAATGTTATTTTCATTTAATTAGTATCAAGGGGTATTTTTTGGTTTTTTACTTTATTTTAAAAATTAGATTGACTAAATTACCCCTAAAATTAAATTTACTAAGCCTAAGCCATCATCTAGGGGTGTTTATGTAATTTCCTATGTGTTTTTCTTGTTATTATTAAGTTGGGTTAGGAGCAATTCAATTCTTTGTTATTTTTAAAAATTATTTTTAAAAAAAATTATGCATGTGTTAATGTGTGGGGCGACTCCACACTCTTTAAACAACTCGTGAGTTGTTGTCCGATGGAGAAATACCAGCTTCAGCTAAAGTGTTGGAAGCTATATGGCACCCCCTTTCACAAGAAGTGACATGTGTGGTGGTTATGATGAAAATTTGTCATTGGATGCCTCTTCCTTTTCTTTTTATCCTCTCTCTCTCTCTTCCTCCATGAGTTTTGTGATGGCCATTAAAAAATGAGGTTTGTCCTCTTATTTTATAACATTTCAATTATGACCCTCAATGTTTTGATTTTTAATTTTGATTTTTAGTTATTTTATCAAATGTTAATTTGTTTTCAATTTTATCCTTAAATCCATGATCTTGATTTTTAATTTTTTTAATTTTGATCCTTATTCTTTTGATTTTGATTTTTGTTTTGGATTATTTTGTGATTTTGATTTTTCTTTTCAATTTTGCCCTTCAACTCGACATTTGATGATATTTAAGGTTTGACACTCAATTTTTTTATTTTTTTATTTTTATTCTTAGCCATTTATCAAATTTTAATTTATTTTCAATTTCATCATTGGATCCATAATTTTTTTAAAAAAAAATTAGTCTCCATTCTCTTGATTTTTATTTTCATTCTTTCCCAAAAATTCAAAATTTTAGGTTGTACTCTCAATTTTTTCAAATTATGTCTTTATTCTCTTAATTGATATTTTTTTTACCCTTTTATATAATTGGATTTTTTAAAATTTCATCATTCAACATTTGATTTATTGGGAGCTGGTCTTTATGGTGTTTTTCATAGTTTTTAGACCCAACCGGGGAGTCAATTCGAGGTCATAGGTTAGGTGGGCTGGGCCGAGATAACTCAAGTCAACCAAATCTTTTTGTTTTATAAAAATGTTAAAATGACATCATTTTTAAAATAAAATAAAGAAAAATAATCAACGAGTTTTAACTCAACTTGCCCAGCTTGACTAGGTCATGGGTCAACTCGAGTTTTTAATCATTTCACATTGGATCAATTCTCCTTCAATTTCTTTTAAAACTCGACCCGGTCTCAGCACTATAGGGTCATGGGTCAACCTACTAGGTCAATTCTAGTATTAAAATAGTGGTTTTTCAAATGGGGTGTTTTTGGTTTAGTCACTAGCCAAAGTCATGGATTTAAAAAGTTAATACAGGTTGATATTTTTTTTCCAATTACATCCTTCGAAGATGTACATTTTGAAAAATAAACTTTGTTATTTTCTCTGGTTTCCTTTCAACCAGGTTATCCTCATCTTATGATCTAGGCAGCAGGTTAATTTAGCCAGGTGGCTCATGTTATTTTTGCCTTTTTTTAGGTTATCTTGTTCGTTTAAATTTCGCTTACGAGTTCTAACACCATCACTCAGATTTGCTGATTCTTTTTTTTTTTCATTAATATTTTTAATTTTATCTTTTTATATTTGAATTCATATGATAAATTGGCAATCGTTTTTTTTTTTCTTTATGTAATATCAAGTGATGGATTTTCTTTTTCTTTTTTAAATACACTAAAAACGCTTGAATATCAGTTCTTTAGGTTACAAAAAATTTGGTCTCGCCGGAGGCGAAAGAAGTGCACGGCGAGAAAATTTGGATTATATTATCATGTTACTGTGTTAACTGAATACTTTTTACATAACCACCACAGCAGCAGCAGCAGCAGCAGCAGCAGCAGCAGCAGCAGCTAGCCCTAACCATTTTAAATGTACGGCTTTACCAAGTGATTCCTTAAGTAGTAAAATGAGAAGGAACCACTATGCAGAAACAATATTATTTACCAGTCGAGGGGAGGAAGCAGTGCCCGTGATTTTGCATCAATAACTCTCAGTCCTTTATGCTAAGATCACCTTCCCCCTGTAACATGTCGGGGAGCAGAAGGATCATCTCTTTCTTACTGTTGTTACAGAAAACTACAAAGTCAAAATAAACATGCTAGCTGTTTCCTCCCAAGTAACGTTGGTTAAAGTTAATTATAATCTAGCCCTTAAAGTTTATCAAAATAAATTAATTAATCCTTATAAAAAATAATTAAGTAATTCTTTGATTGGAGTTTATCATGCTTAATTTAATAATATTTTATTTTAAGAATAGAGGTAATATTAAATTAAACATCATTTTCATGATTTACATTGAATTAAGGATCTAGATTTTCTATCAAATATAAAGAAATTAAAGACTTGTTGTTTGAACCTAGAAAATTCAATAAATTAGGAATAGTTAGGAAATAGGGATTCGTTGTTTGAACTTGGAAATCTTAATAAGGCCACCGAGATGACGAGAAATACTATGGGAGAGAGGAGGGGGTGGAAAACGTGGAAAACTTTCTCCATGTTTCCAACGTAGCAAAAGGCTACAAGATTTCGTGAAGGAAATGACAATATCGAACAACAAGTAAAAACCAGTCCCTTCTCATCCATCACGATCCATCACAAGATTAAAAATGACAAATTGTAGGAACCCGCTAGAACAAATACTTAAATTATACATAACTGTGACGGAAATTGGTAAACTTTCAAGCAAAACGTTCGCAGAACACATAGAAAAGCCATCCCAGCTTGCCTTCACATCATACACTTAGAGGAGATCAAGTGGCGATAACCACAAGTGAGGAAATCTGGACATCCCCGCATGTAAAGCTCGGCAGGTATCGGAAGCCAGAAGAGGATCGCATTATCGAAGTGCATGAAAATGGAAGAACATCAAGGGACATAAAAGAAAGTGATCGTGCGTAATTTCCATCAGAAGAAAAGTAAATACGTATTTTTCAAGTGATTTTTCTTGATTTGGAGGTTTTCAACTGCATGCTGACAAGGTGGTGCGATTGCAAAGCATGCATGAGCTGATATATTTCACATCTTGATGAGCTGGCTGTCATGTGCATGTGCACTTCATCTCAAGTCATCAAGGAATTATGAGGCTAGAGTTGGTACTAGGATCAAATTTAAGTGGAGATACATCACAAATGGTTCATAGAATTTTTGTCCTTTCAAAGCTAGATGAATAGTCGAGATGAAAAAGATGAAGTGCATTTGTCCTGATAAAGTTCTGTCAGAGAAAATTAAGGAACTAGACTCCAAGCAGAGAGTGACAGACAAGAAGTATATTCAACAACACTTGTATTTCCTAGCAACATGCGCTCGGTGACAAAAAAAAAATACCTGATAGTGGTATATAGATCACACATGGAATCACATCATCTTTGTCATGCTCTAGAAAGGAGGAATGAAAAATAAACTGAGAAGATTAAAGCATCAATATATAGGATTGCAGAACGCATTTCATTTACAATTTGACTGCGTAACTTTACAAATCTAGACCAAACAATATCTGCAGTCTATATAAGAGTAAAGCATTCAAAATGCCACATATTTGTGCTCAGTCGCTTATATTGGACAGCTTTGAAATATATTTATATATAAAAAAAAAAAGCTTTGAAAATATAGAAATTTTAAGATTTTACTTGGGGTTTGGGATGGATCTGAATAGTCAATGAATGATTTATCAATAATTGGATAGAATTTTAAGCTGAAATTCCCAGTATTGCTCACTAAATCTAATGACCAAAAAGGTTGTGTAGTATGCTCTAACAAGTCCCAACCGGGAAAGTTGCAGAGAACATGCCCCTGTTGCAGAAAGTACCATCTTGCCACAGCCAACAAAATCCCTCGATAAATTGTAAAGCAAGCACCCAGATTACAAAACTAGAAACCTGAACTTGTTTCTAGACTTTAAAAGCCTCTATTTTGATGAACAATTACTTCGTCTAAGGTCTTCAAATTGAACAAATATTTGTCTAACAGCAACATAGTTGCATCATCAGATTGCTTATAAATGAACTTAAGATGGATGGCTCCTCAATGATCAAGAATGAAATTCTTACTTATGACAACCAATCAGTCTAGTCTTGTCACTGATAGGGCTGATTGTAGTTCTCATCGATAGAATCATAAGATCATTGTTGTCTTGTTGCTCAATTCATATAAGTATTTTCATTTTAGCTCTTTCCTTGAAATCATCAGGGGACTTGAATACTATCATTATCGACCAGGATATCAGGTGTTTTTACTGTTGCAAGATAAACTATTCCCAGCATTTTCATTTCAGTATCTACAGAAGTGGAAAAACCACATTACAATACTGCATTTCTAGTGTAGATTTCAACATCAATTGTATATGATTAATTCAAAACTCTAAGCGAGCAAATGGTAAAACCAGGGAGCTTTGGGATGTAAAAAATAAAGTATTAACCACAAAACTTTTGTTGACCATCACGATTCATCCAAATCTGTGACTCTATTTCATTCAATTGCATTCTTAATATGGTAAGTGAATGGTAAAAACACCCAACAAATGAAATAAGCATCTCAATAACCCAAGGCTGTGAACTCTTGAAGTAAGTTATCTTACAGAGATAAATCAGATGGAAAGTTGCTGGATGAAAAAGAGCCTATATTGATTTAAAGCAAATTTTCAACGGATTACTAGATCCCTGAAATTTTACATGTGATAACCAAGCCTAAAACATATAAATACCCTTGAAATATCGACCATTTTGATTGACACCACCTATATATTATTTTATGTTAATGCATGAATTGTGATGGGCTTGGATTAGAACCCCATTTGTTACCATCACCATTGAAACTTCACCTTTTTTACTACTAAATAAACTCAGAAGACAGCTAAAATTATTCTTTCAACCTCTCAAAAACCATTTTAAACTCAAATCAAACTAAAAAAAATTGAGTTTTTAGTTTTTCAATTTGAAATTTCCAAGTATTAAAATAGTCAACTATGATAATGATTGGATTTAAAATTGAGATGAACACTCACATCGATAAAACCGTGGTATCGTTGGATGAAACCTAATGGAGGGGCCTCAATCCAATCACCTCATAACTTGGGTATTAGAATTAGAAGAAAAAAATATAGGAGTTGCCAATCAAAATAGTCAATAGTAGTGGGTCTTTATAATTTATACATTTTTAGCATTAAGCATGTGATAAGCACGTGAGATTTTAAGGGAGAAAGTGAATGAAAGATGACAGAAGGATCTCCATCCAAAAGACCAATAATTCAGAGGGTGTTTGAATGAGGCCATTATCACTTTGTACAGTTTACATGGGTTATGCAACTCTCTAAGTTGGAATTAGAAAGAACAAAGTTCTAAGATTGTAAATATTTAAATTAAGATATATGGATGCATATTATTGCATGATCTCAATTGAACATAAAATTTCCAACCAGAGACACCAAAAGTGAGAAAATAAACATGGAGGCATTAAGCTATCGTAAGATGTTGAAAACATATATCAGGTGGAATAAAATGTAGATTATTAGTTAGGAATTTTAAAAAACAAATAAACTCCCTGTTCAATACTTAACTTTCAAGGCAAGTGAAAAAGATGCCTCAAACTTTATCGTATTCCTGAAACAATCCTACCCTAGTTCACTCAACAGGCAAAAGACAATGGTTAAGAGCTCAAATTTTTTAAAACCAAGAGTCATATGTTGACAAAGCAAGGCGCTAGTGGAGCACTGAAGATCTCCAAAGAACAACACCTTTCCACTTTAATGTACAGAATATAAGAGTTCTTTAGCTTCTAGAGAAAAATACACAGCGTAAATGAGGAAAAAAGCACATACTGATTCACTACTCAGAGTATTAATATCAATTATCTCTCAAATACTGAATGACTGGTAAAACAACAAAATGGCATGGCTATCGCCAACATAGCCAACTGCTAGACCAACAAAAGCCTCAAATACTAGAGTTGACAATTAAATAAGCAGGAAATATTAAAAGATGAACACTTTTTTTGTAGAATAAAGATGATCATTGATCATTCAAATGCTGAAAGAAAAAAATGAAAAATGCCCAGACCAAATGATATTCCCTAGGATGCATTTACTTACTCTTAAACATCCTCATCAGATTTACTGTCAAATTTCTAACACTTGTTTCTGGAAATATCAAAAAGAAAAATGCCGCAACAAAATGATATCAGATGCTTCACGGCCATTAATGTCCTAACTTGATCTTGCCACCACTTTCCCTAGGATACATTTACTTGAACTCTTAAACATCCTCATTTGTTTTATAGTCAAATTTCCAACAATTGTTTCTGGAACTGCAATATCAAAAGTCTCCAAATCGTATACATCATGTTAATCTTTCCACAAGCCACCCGAGTTACTTCACACAATTTGCTTGTTCAAATTCTGTGAAAATGCAATCTAAAGGAAAAGCCGAGTGATTATAGATTCTTGCTTGTGTACATCTCTCTAAGCATCACTTCAGAAATTGCAATTAAATATGTATAACAAAATAAATGAGAATTTTATGATTTGTATTCAAATATAGCTTGCTAGAGGATTTGCCAAGTGATTGTACCTTCTAGCTGAAGTGAATCTCTCTAACATTCTTCAGAATGTGCAACTTAATATGCATAATGAACTTAGAGAGCACTTTATAATTCCCCTCTGAAACTCAACAAACAGATTACTGTCAAGTTCACTATTAGCAATGAGCATCAAGAAGGCACCACCTAGAAATTAGCAAAGAGCAGATACAACATTATTAGTTACGCTCAGCATGCTTATTATCTATAGAAAACCATACTTTTGCACGCAACTACAATTATTCAATCCATATTAGCACAAGGAGTCACCACTAAACTAGCTCATTGCATTAAACATAGGAATGAATAAACAAGTCACAGCGAAGCACTCTGAAAACTTACACGAAGAAAAGCCGAAAGACATGAGTAACGATTAAAACAATGGAACACTGTAATTTAATATTTTTTCCTTCTCAGTTAAAAATCCAAGTACCTTTATCCAAGAAAATTGGTCACGTTGAGAAATCAACAACGCATACCTGGATGCTGTCTTAATAAACCAAAGGAATGAACTTGTACCGAACTTTACCCATGTACTCTAGATACTTCTCCCCGAAAGTCTCAATCATTAGATCCTCCTCCATTTTTGCCTTCTGTGCATAATACATCAAACATACCGCTACCACAAACAACAGGCTCAAAGGTGCACGAAGCGCAAGGAAATAAGTCGCAAAGAGAAGCATTGTGGATGAATAGATCGGGTGCCTGACCCACCTATATGGCCCAAATTGCACAACAGCAATAGGCACCACCACCTTCTCCGAATACTTGGCAAGGTAAAATGTAGAATTATACTGCATTAGCAAAGTTGCCAATATCAAAATCCAAATCCCCACATTGCTCCACCCACCAGGAATGAGGTGCAGCTCTGGACCTTCTAAAGCTGCAAGCCAGTGCCCAACCATGACCCCAACGCAGAACAAAAGGCGAGACCATCTGGGTGGGTGTAAATCCCACTTGGGGTCATGCGGGCGTGCATAATAATCACCATACAAACGTTTCCTCACACTTACATTGAAGAAAAAGAAATAATGATACACAAAAAAGAACACAAAAGGCCATCCTTGTAGGTATCCATTGAAATGGGCAGGAGGGACTAGAGTTAACCAAGTGAACACTGATGTAACAATTGCAAATTGCTCAAAAATGCTAGCTTCGCCGATTGAATGCTTATAAAAGCAATATAATCCATAAACAGCAAGTAATATAGCCACAAACCACGGCCAAAACAACCATGTCCAGCTAAAATACATCCAGAAAAACGGGTTCAAGACCAAATTCACAGTCCATTTTGTGGCTGCAATTGCAATTGATAAGATACCTGACCACTTGATGATATCAATAGGGGTTAATTGCAAAAGGGTCGCTTTCAGTTCATCAAGAGAGAGGTTTTTGAAGGGTTTTAAAAATGGGTGGTTTTGAGAACCGTCTGTGCTTGCAGAGCCGGAATGTGAGCATTTGGGAGGAGATAACAAGTGTGTTCTTGTAATTTTCAGTGATGAAGTTGATTGATATAGTGAAAAAGGAAGTTCTGCTTGGTTTTTGATGGGTTTAAGGCTTTGACCAAAGAGGAAATTGTTATTTGACAAACGGGATTGAAACTGTTTGTTGGAATGCCTGAGAGAGAGTTTTCTGCTGTTGTTATGAGAGATGGTGAAACTGAAAGGAATTGTTTTAGAGTGAAGGAGAACTGACGTAGTTTCCATAGTAAAGTGCAGTGAGAGAGCAGCGAGTGA
>Ga0307510_10006984_pt1 | contig 13461 bp, 12 predicted proteins | sample 12_EM_MG_FD_207224 | JGI IMG/M metagenome (GOLD analysis project Ga0307510, IMG submission 207224) | Populus trichocarpa ectomycorrhiza microbial communities from riparian zone in the Pacific Northwest, United States - 12_EM | ecosystem: Host-associated > Plants > Roots > Unclassified | place... | reverse complement strand
AATCAAGTTGGTGAATTTTGTGATGGGAAGAGATCAACCTTTGAACCCACAAGAACAAGCTTAGGCAACTTTCTACTGGCTCTAGGGTCATCCTTGACTCCTTCCAAGCCTTGAACGACGACTCTGCTGCCCGCTTAGGAAATTAGCCGTCAAAGTCAACACCATCAAGGTTGTAAATTTATTAGATTAGTGACACAAAACATTTTAAATATAAAAATTAAAAATTTATTTAAGGAAAGTACAGAATGTATATAATTTTAAATTTATAAATATACAAAAATAAAACTCAGACCTAATATACTTTCAACATAAATATAACAAAATAATACTAACATAAAAATTAAATATTTATTGATATAAAATCAAAGCATGAGCATTTATATTAATAATAAAAAAATTATGATTAAATTAAAATAAAAAAAATATATTTATTTGTTGAAATACTTTAAAATAATAAAGTTTTTTATTTTTATCAAATTATACAAAAAAAAAACCACTCAAAAGTGCATAAAATGCTTGTATAAACTAAACAAATATAACATGCAACATAAAATCTTAAGATTGTAAGTAAAAAATAAGCATAGATGAGATTTTTTAATTTATCCTAACAAAACTATACATGTAAAGACATATATCATGGCAAACATGCTATCAACTTATAATTAATATCATAAAAAAGTCCTGGCATGCTAATATGAACTCACATTTTCTTCACAAGTAATCGATTTCCCTCGATTTTTCTTGGTATGAAAGGTAGCACATTATCTCTTGGTGGTGGGGAGCAGCAGGACCACTGGAAGAGATAGGGTTGAAGACTTGGTGGACATTTCTACTGCCAATACGAGAAAGTAATTGCAGAGAGAAAATGGTATCAAGAAAAGCTATGCACTTGTTTGTTAGGGAGGCATGAAGCAAATATTAATTGCTTCCAAAAACGGCTACTTCTACCAAACAAGCTTTGAACCGATTCCTACAGTAAAATCCAAAAAAAGGGGAAAATCTACGACCAAACATCAAGAATAGTAGAGGGATGCCATCCATCTTCACTTATAAAAACCTTTATATTTTAAAGAGAATTCGATGGCTTATAAGGGGAAAAAAAAATTGCGTGAATTTCATGTAACCACTCAACAATCTTGTTAAATGGAATTGATAGAAGGATATGATTGAAAAATCCTTTCATATACTGAAAACCTAATCGAAATAAAGAATAGATTGGGGGATCTAATATAGATTTTACCCGTAGATTGGGGACTTCTCTTAGGTTTTCCCTTTATCTTAGTTTTCCCTCTTTTTATGTACTTGTAACATATGATTCGTATAAAAAGCCTTTCCTTCACTGAATGTGATATCTGTGGTCAACCGCCACAAATCTCGGAGACAGGTCTGAGAAACAAGTGGGGCAAACCTAACTCCCAAAAAATGGCTTCCTCTCCTAGTACTTCCTAGGTGAATCTGTCTCTCTTTGTCTGTCTTTACTTACAAACATGTATTTTGTTAGCAAGTATGTAAAAATTGTCATCCACCCACATACATGTAAATAGAAAGGAACATGATTTACCTTTTGTTTTTGTTTTTTGGGTTTGTTTGGAACTTGGAAGTGTTATTTTCTTGAGCTGGGATTGAACGTATCTGTGTTTCTTCCTAAATATTATTGAAGTGAAAGAAAGATACTTTCTTTTTGTTCGGTTCATTTGTTCTTTTATGAAATTATTCTTGTATGGTCAATTTGCTGCTGAGAGAAAGTGGGAAAATAAGAGAAATTAAATTCTGGGTATGTTGTGTTTTGGAATCTGCTGCCATAGAACGACATAAAGAGATGATCTTTACCAAGTTTTTGCTGTTCTGCATTGTTTTTTTTTTTTTTGCTTACATGGGAACAAGAAGACAGAGGGAGTTGGACGCTCCATCATTAGGCCCCTGTTTTATAAATAATAGTTTTTTTTTTTTTTTTTTTTGCATGATCTGATATTGAGGTTTGTGATTTTTTATATTGAAACAGAGAAGTTGAATTTTAAAGCCATGGGTTTTGTGCGTAATATTTTCGTCGCAGTAGCTGATATGAAGATAGACCGATGGGAGACCTGGACTTGGGACATGTGAATTGGTTGGTGATAGAAAGAGTTCTGCCACCAAGCTGCATCTAGTTACCCTCAGGGATATCCTTGTAAAAAGTTTAGGATTAAGACCTTTTCTGTGAAATTTGTTATTGCATGAATCTATTAGTAATTGAAGTAAAGGTAGATCGTTTTTCGCAGCATGCAAGGAAGAACATGGATGATGAGATTCAGGGTGTTTGGAAGATGCATTTATTTTCCTTTCTTTTCTTTTCATTTTTTTTTACAAAGGATTTCCTGTATATTGTTCTTCAGTATTAATAAGATCCTTGTTCAGGAAATTCATGGTGACAAACTGACAATGGAGGCAAATAGTTGTTTTAGGAAATGTTTATATGTCATCAAGTATTAATATAAGAAGAAAAACTTGCTGTCTTGTTTTGGAAAAATGGTATATCTGTGACTTTTTATTTGAATGAAAATTTAGTTCATTATGTTGAATTTGTCCTGTTATTTTTGTTTGCAGGGTTGATGTTTCCTGCACTTATTCATACGATTACTCATCTGAAAGGTGGGATATTTGGAGTTCCACTCTTCCATAAGAGAGAAAGCCAGTTCTCCATCAGAACACCATGGGGCTTATCCTTCCCACCAGCTTATGTTGACACATACAGCCTGAGTAGACGCAGGAAAATCTATTCCCAAGAAAAAGGTAAGATCATAATTGCAGCTTCTTAATATGTATTGATACCAAAACGATAGGCATTTTAACTGAACAAATTTTGATATGAAATAAGAATGTACAAGGTATTAATGATCTTGATTCAGGGTGTGTTAGGTTGATTATTAGTTTTTAAAACTTCTTTGTCGGTTTAACATTTCAGGTTTTAGGTATCAAAGCATGGAAAAACCAGAAAGTGATGTGGCTATCATAGATTACTTGCAAGATGTGCCTCTTTCAGATTCATATGAAGCAGCCTTGGAAGCTCTTTCTTCTCTTATTAGACAGCAAAAACGTGGAGATCAAAAAACTATTGGTGGTAAATATGGAAAATTGGACAGGATGCGGATGTATCTTAAGGTAACAATATTATAATTCTTGCAATGTTTTGGAGATGCTCAAGTATTTATGTAGCCAAGGGCCTGCAAACTAGCTCTATGTCTCTTCTGTGTACAAGTTAATTCAAAAGTATTATGACTGCCCTTTTCCATTTGCTGTTGGATCAATAACGATGTATAATTCAACTTCTTTAATGATGTTATCTTTGACATGAAACTGATCGATACATTTGCGTCCTTTACCGTCAACTTATTTCCTGTTAGTAAGAACAAAGATGGTTCTTAGAGGTTTTACTATGCCTCATCAGATTGAAACATTAGTTCCTATTGTTTTTTTTCTTTTCCAAAATGAAATTTCCTGAAATTGAATGGTTGGATGGTTGAATGGATTTTTCTCTGCAGATACTAGACTTGGAAGAGCGTGTGGCTGGGCTCAAAATTATCCATGTTGCTGGAACTAAAGGGAAGGTAATACCCATTTTAATATTTTTGCTTAACAAATCAACCAGGTTCAGACCACAATCCACTCCTCGAAATTTGACTTAACCTTACATCAAGCATTGTGATAAAACGCTAATGGCTGCTACTATATTAAAAACAATTATGTTTTCTGAAAGGTGAGAGCTACTTTAGAATAGCTCACTAATTTGAGTTGTGTATAATTGTGAGGGTTAAAAGTAGGCTAGGTTGTATGACTTTAGTTTGAGGATGTCCTGCATGACATTAATATATATATATATCCCTTCTTTGATTCAATATTACATTCGAGAATCATATTAAAACTTGTGATAATATTTTATCACTCTTCTTTAACTCAGTTTCATGTTCCTTTGATGGATCCACACTCCAGGGTTCAACATGCACATTCTGCGAGGCTATTTTAAGGGAATCTGGTTTCCGAACAGGCTTGTTTACCTCCCCTCACCTAATTGATGTTAGAGAAAGATTCCGGATAAATGGGTTAGTATTTGATTGAGCTCATCTTAGCTTATCCATTAATATTATGCTGTGCATTACTTGGGCAGACACACACTCTCTTCCCCTTCCCACACTCCTTCACCTCCATTGAAACAAATCTGTCCATGGTTATAAATTTTACAACAACAATAGAAGCAGTTCTACATGAAACAGATCCCCTAATAGTAGAGTGCCAGAAAATCTAATGCTGTTATAAAAAAAAGAAGATTTTTACATTTTTTACACATATAGCTATTTTAATATATCTTAATGCATTTTTTATTTTGAAGTCATTTTTTTGGTTGATTTGAATGCTTCTATGAGTATCTTGTTTCATGTCTGACTTTTGATTAATTTTGCAGAGTGGACATATCTGAAGTTAAATTTTTATTGTATTTTTGGAATTGCTGGAATCAGTTGAAGGTACTAATCCTTTGCTTTCACTGATTCCCAAGAGCTATAAGCAGATTGTACAAGCTAGTTTTCTTTTGAGGTGCAATTTTTTGGATTATGAAGAGATCATTTTGCCTTTGAGTTATAGACCTTGAAACCACTTTGTTCTTTAATATCACTTCTTATGGACCTTTTCTGTGTCTGCATTATTGCCTTAAGGTGAACTTTGGTCTTTAAACCACTTTTGTGTAACATTATTTTGTAATCAGTTTCCCATACGAGGTCAGACTTGTTCATGTGTTTAACAAATGAAGTCAATTTATGTGATTCTGAATAAATCTTCAATCAGTACCCACCTTTCTGTTTTAGTAATATCTTATTCTTATTGGTAACATTTACTTATATGTAAAGATTATTGGCAATTTATTATCCCTCCTCTGTGGTAGTTATTTGTTGAGTATGAAGTGAAATTGTTTTATCTTGACCTTTTTGGATAAAGTTTAACACCAAACCAAACTTTCAATCTTCATGAAATTTTCCACCGAGCATGAGATTTTTCAAGCTTATTTCACTGAGTTAACTAGTAAGCAAGAACAAGTGTTTCCTATGTTTAGCTCAAGCAGTTGCCAAGCTTTTTGGTTCATTTTACAGCCTCCCTGACCTTCAAATTCAGGCATTTGAAGCATTCACCGTTTTAACTTTACCTTGCAGTGAAGGAGGAATTGGCAGGATTTTAGCACTCAGTAGATGTGTTGCTTGTGCCTGATTAACTCTTTGATGTTCTAAATGAAAGTGTCAGTAGAAACAGTCAAACACGTAATATCAGAAGGGAAGATAAGAGATGTTTTAACAGGACTACTTGAAACTGAATTTTGGCCTTGATTGTCAGGAGTCAGGTCCAAATTGGTGTGTTCAGTGATACTTCTTCATTTTTGTCATTTTTTGTCAGCACTTTAAATACTAACTATGCAATCGGATGCCTTGATCTGCTCCAAAACTTACAATCTATACATGGCAGTTACTTGATTCTTTAAATTTGACTTTTCAGGAACATGAAACTGAGGACCTCCCAATGCCCCCGCTATTTCAGTTCTTGACTGTGTTGGCATTCAAAGTATTTGTCTGTGAACAGGTCAGCTACATTATCTGAATTTCTGTTGGAGCTTATTTAGATGATCGGCCTGGCATTTGCAATGAGTGGTTTATCTCTAACTTTTTTATTTGCATATGTTTGTTCACTTGCCCGAATGAACCAAGGCGATATGCTAAAAATTAAAAGAATATATATTATATTATATAAATCTAAAATATATATCTTTCCAATTAAGATTAGATCATTAGAAAATCAAAAGAAAATATAAAATGCCATAACATAGTCATATAACGTTATATTTTTCACCCTTAAAACAAAATAAGATAATTTAAAGTAGTAAGTAGCCCAATAGATTAAAAAGCAAAATTAAATATCATCATCATTATTTATTAATCTTCAAAGACATCTCCATCCATGCTTTGCGCTCCTTCACTTGAATCCTCTATATCCTCCATTTCATGATTATAATCGAAATCCTTATCTCTCAAACTATTTTCCACTTGTTTAGAAAAAATTAAAGTATTTGTTGTACAGATGTGTTGTTCTGACTCCCATTGCTGAAAAAAGAAAGTGTGGTTAGTGTTTCTCTTCTAAGTGTCCTTCATTGTCTGTTTGTTTCCCACTTTAATGAATTTTTTTATAATTTTTTTACCCTAATCTTTGTTTTTTAGAAAAATACTCTAAGTTGTTTCTTGTGGTAAAAAAAAAAGACAAATAGGTCAAAGCATAAATCATTTAAAAAAAAAAGAAAAATCCAACAGAAAAGGAAGAACTTCAAGCAAGGGCTAGCCTTAGCCCCTTGCACTCACTCACAAGGCGCTCGCCTCATTGAAATCCACCGCCCGAGGCTAATAAAGGTGCCAGGGCCCTGCCTCACCTGGAGCTCCTCAGCGCCTCTTGACAACATTGCTCCACAGTGATTTGTATCCTTGCATTCGTGGAAAATCCCAAAAATACTATTTACCTTAGCTCATGATATTGCATTTGGACACCTATATGGCTCCCAATACTTAATTTCATTTGCAAAGATTTCAGCCATAGTCATTTTTCCTTTGAAATTTAATGGTGGGGCAGACAGAACATTATCCAATTACCCTGGATCGATACATTATTTACAGAGCAGAAGTGCTTGCCATGTCCAATGGATATCTGTTCTTGTTTCACTGATTTACTATTTATCTTAGAACCTCTAGAGCCTCAAGCAATCCCCTGGGTGCCCTTTAAATTGTGTTTCCCCCCCCTTTTGTTTATATATATATATATATATATATATAGGAGGCTACCTTGTTGCTGATTTAGCTATCTATCTGTATTTTTATCATCTTGTTCAAGTGTTTCATCATCTTCTCCCTCACACAACCATTTGTGGTGTGTGTGACTGGACATTTTTGTGTTCTGCTTAGCTGCAAATTATGCATGTGAAATACATGTCTCTTTCATGGTCTCTGCTAGTCAGTGCTGTTGCTGCACTTGTACTGTAAAAAATCTCATTTTGCTGATAGTAAATCTAGTGAAAGAATCCATTTTGACTGTTAAATCTGTTGCATCTTTGTTGAGTTATTGTACATTTTCCAACAATGATTATACCCAAGTTAAAGTTGTTCCTGTTGCTGTAAACATTCTCTTCAGTCATTGCCATTATGTTTGTAGATGTATGTCCTTGATACATTGCTAGTCTTGAATTTTATGTGAAATCTTTTGAGCTACATGACTGCATCTATACGTTGATGTGGTCTTTTTGTAACAGTCTGTCTTTTGTATCAAATTGTTTTTGTTTATATCTAAGCCCATGTAAACTGTTAATCTTTATTGCTTCTGAGTTAATGATTCTGTTTTTCTTTTCCTTTTTTGCAGGTAGATGTTTCTATCATTGAAGTTGGTCTCGGTGGAAGAAACGATTCAACAAATGTGGTATTTATCTTTCCCCAGAATCATCTAATAATAATAATAATGATAATAATAATAATAATAATAATTATTATTATTATTATGGAGTGCTTCAAAAATTTAGAACTCTGATGGAAAAGGAAAATGCTGTTCATTAGTTTAGCAGTTTATTGGAGGATTCTAAGATAAAAGAAATAATGAAGTTAATGATAATACAAAATTTTCTTGGTGATGAAATTTCGTTGATAAATTCTTGTAGATTGAAAAGCCTGTTGTCTGTGGAATTACTTCTCTGGGAATGGATCATACAGAAACATTGGGTATACCATTTTCTGAACCTATCATTCTCAGCAAGTTTTCTTGCATTTATTTTTAGTCTGCAGATACAAATTTTTGTTAGCTTGCATAATTGTTGTTTTTGTTTGCTGGAATCAGACTTCGCTAACATGGAAGAAACTTTCTGCGTTTTTTGTTTTGTTTTGCCAAGAGTTCTATGCATTCTAAGTTTAATGCTTGGTACAGAAAGAAACATTGAATTCTTAAACCTCATACTGTGCTATTGTGCAGGCAACACCATTGGACAGATTGCTTCACACAAGGCTGGAGTTTTCAAGGTATAAAACTTATACGTAAGCAGTTAAAACTAGCACAATTTTCATTCTCTCTGCCATTCAGTTATTTATAGCAATATTTCTGTTTTGATTATTCTAATTGGCAGTATTCATTTTCAAGTATTTTCTGAATTGGATTCATGTCTTCCCTGCTCCTGAAGCATCAAATTCCTGCCTTTACGGTGCTGCAAGTTTCTGAAGCAATGGATGTTCTTCAGGAGAATGCTCGAGAACTGATGGTAACCATTGTTCTCAGTTTGTTACTGTCAAATTCTCTTTTTTCTTCCTGCTTTTTGTAAACTATCTGCTGGTGAAATTAGTTTTTTTCACATAAATAGGATTTTCATGCAAAAGCATCCCTGTCTGATCCATGTCTTATCCAATATAACTATTGTTGATTACTTTTGATAAATGCATGTTCTATCCAAGACTATTATTCTCAAATTTTCTTACATCTGCATAAATCTTGAATGGATAGAGAGGATAGGTTAAAATTGGAACAAGAAATCAAATTTTACTGTATTTCAGGAAAAGATTTTCTTTAGTGAACTGATGCAGGGCAGGTTCAGGGAAAGTTCTAGATGATTGTTTTTAGCTATGGAATTTAGTGAGTTTCAGGTATAAAAATTGAACACGGATCTGAATGTAAAATAAGAGAAAAACAAGGTGAAAACTTGCAACCTCACATTAGTAGATTCAAAACATGGATCTGAACGTAAAATAAGAGAAAAACAAGGTGAAAACTGGCAGTCTCGCATTAGTAGATTCAAGGAATTACTCCCTGAATGAAAAACTTATCATCTTACCTGGGATTCTTAGGACTCTCACTAAGGTTGATTTCATCACACAGTCACACTTGCTGGAGTTTCTCTCAAATATTGCCATTGAGCTTATTGAAAGATTACATATATAAAGAGTTCCTGGTACTCCTGGTAAGGACTTAGCTTGCTGAATAAGGATATATTACTTCTATTTTGTACTTTGAATACTACTAAAATAGAAATCTAGACCTGTAAAATTTGTGCAAATCTGAAAATTACAGAGATACCCCTGACAAATCTCAGAATTTCAGAGTTGACCATGAGTTGTAAAATCAAATAAAATCACATATGCTTATTTATGATTTCCTATCCTTGTATCTGTGATCTTCATTCTTCCACAATCATGTTTGAAGATTAATTATTGAAGCTTCAAAAGCTTGTATCCTTGCTTGAGCACATGCCTAGAGAGATTCATGAATTGCCAGTGGCGTTGCTGATCTATATTTTCTTTCTGATTGCAGGTCCCCCTGAAAGTAGTGGAACCCCTTGATTCAAAAGCATTGAATGGACTAAAGCTTAGTTTGTCTGGTGATCATCAGTTCTCTAATGCTGGTCTTGCTGTTTCCCTTTGTAAAAGTTGGCTTCAAAGAACAGGAAATTGGGAGAAGCTATTCCAAAAAGTTAGTTTTACCAACCCTTCATCACACCGTTATGTATTACATAAAATCATATATCAATCTAGTGTCGGACTTTTAAACTCATGGATACTGTTCTTTTTTATGGACTGAACCATGTTAAGTTCTGATAATAACAATACACAAATAGATGCATGTGAGTGACTGTGTGTGTGCATGCGTGCATCCTTGTGAGTGTCTGTAATCTATATGTATGTGTATGTATTCTAAGCCAAATGGTCATTCATGTATCTTTTAGTCTCATATCTATCTTCTTTTTGGAAGATTTGAATGGGATACTCTTTCTCTGTTTCTCCTTTCGAATCCATTGATTTGTTAATTGCCAGTATCTAAGGATATGATAAATGCTAGCCGTCCTCTAAATTCAGCATTTGGTTGTTTCACCAGTAGTTAGTTGACTGACCAATTTTGTGGACTGTTGACAGGATAACAGGGAAGCTAATTTGCCAGAGGCATTTCTTAGAGGTCTTTCTACAGCACATATTTCTGGGAGGGCTCAAATTGTTCATGATTCTTCTTCTTCAAGCTCCCATGTATCATCAGAAGTAGCTGAAACTTCAGGCGATCTCATTTTTTACTTGGATGGAGCTCACAGTCCAGAGAGTATAGAGGCATGCGCCAAATGGTTTTCTGTTGCCGTTAAAGGAAACAACCAATCACCACCATTGGTTTTGTCTTCTTCACACAACATTGAAAATATAAACGTAGTGTGGAAAAATGGTCACGTGCAGCATGAGAAATGCAACATTCAAGAATTCAATAAAATATCAAAGAAGGTAATATTTATGATAACCAGCTGGATTAGTTTGGGAGCTTGTTGTACTGAGCTGTTTTCTGGCTGCTTATTTAATTCCACCATTGTTCTTTTATTTTGCTTACTGATAAGTTGTTTAGACTGTTCATTCTGGTTTCATTTATTAGCTTCTCACTTATCAATACTCTTACCTTCACGTAGATTCTTTTATTTAATTGCATGGAGGTCAGAGATCCTCAGATTTTGCTTCCACGGCTTGTGAGTACATGTGCTTCTTCAGGTATTGCTGCTGTAATGTTTTTATCTTTTCAATCAAGAGCTAATTATATTGGACTTTTGCCTAAACTCGTCAATCTCTCTCCACACACGCGCGTGTTTACTTGCATGCGTGTGACTTTGCTAAAAGAATGAGTAAGGCTTTGTCCATTTTCATCTTAGTTTAACACAATCTTGGCTTATGACAACCATTAGGAACAGGTGTACTGTTTTATCAGGTTTCTCTGTTGGTATTGTTTTATGTATTGTCTCCCTAAACTCGCCCATCTCAAATCATGCTGGACTTTCTTTTTATGCTACTTAAATTGATTCCTGTTTTTTATTTGCTTGCTGTCTGTGGCTGCATTGTTTTGTTGTGGTGGTTAAGCCATAACACCTATTACATGGCAAGTCATGAAAATCAATGCTCTCTCATATACTTATTTCCAGCAAAAAGAATCATCTCTTGTTTTTTTTTTTTTAAAAAAATAGAATTAATTGAAAAATGCACAAGAGATTGGGTGGGTTTCCCCAGAAGTACCGAAAGTCTGGTAATTTACATGGTTTGTGCTTGAGAATGACAATTCAAAAAAACTTCAGCTGATTTATGATGCCAATTTCAGTTATATATCAATTCTCTAAACAAACAATTGAGATTCAACATGCTTCTTTAGTGATAAGAAAAGGCCCTTCTTTCAATTGTTGTCCAAACACATCTAATGGAATCAGGTTTTCTTTTCTGAGGAATTATGCCTACAAACAAAATGCTCCATCTTTATTTTTCATCTTACTTCTGAACATTAATTATCTGCATATTTGTAAACACTCAAGAGCACTGATGTATTCAAGATGATTTGTGTCTTTGTCAGGTACTTTCTTCTCAAAGGCCATTTTTGTTCCAAGTATCTCAACATATAACAAGGTTACTTCTGGTACTTCAGTCATTCCTTCAGATATCTCTAGCAAGGACTTGTCATGGCAATTCAGCCTGCAGAGACTCTGGGAGAGGATTGTCCACGGGATAGGTACTTTTATTTGGCTTTCTGAATGCTTATATCTTTTTCTTTTTTTTTTATTATTATTATTGTTGTTTTGCATATTTGACTTCCTCTTCCATTAATAAATGCCAGAAAATGATGACCGAAGAGGTTGGTTTTCCATAAAATAGCAAACAAGCCACACTATGCAAAGAGTGCAGCTTAAACTGGCTACTGTATTGTCTCCTTTTCTTTTCCCTCTGTATTATAGGAATATAGAAGGAAAATTAAGAAAGAAAACGCATATGTGAGGAGTGAACTGAGGGAGCTACATTCATAGCAGCAGCATGAACTCTCACAGTATAGTGGCCCTGGATTTGATGTATCATTATTCTTTTTAACCGTAATATAAATTTACCCACTTTTGCTGTTTAAACAATCAAGCATCATTGCAAGTGAAACCAGGGCCATAGTCTCCATCGCTAATAGGTCCAATGGAAAGCCTATGTGCTTCCTCCTACTCTTCCAGACTATGTCTACCTGACTCCGTGTCCCTGAATATAGTTTTGCATGTTCTTCCTGCTTAGGCCATTCAAATCATAACATGCTAATGATTGTTGTTTGTCGACTGAACCACTTTTGGTGTCATTGCATTTTGTAATGGGCAGAACCTTAAGTTTTTTCCTTTTTCTTTTTTATTTGCCTGCAGATACAGATTTACTTGAAAAGAGTACCAAGATGGATGCTGCAGAGACCTCACCACATCGTGAATTTCTTTACGAGGATGCTTCTAATTGCAGTCCTTCAAATGGTTATTTGGCTTGCAGCGCTGTAATTCCTTCATTGCCATTGACAATAAAATGGTTGAGGGATTGTGTTAGAGAGAATCCTTCCCTACGACTTCAGGTAAGAATTCTTTCTTAGATGGTTGCATTTCGTTACCTAAAAATGTGCACAGTGAAAATACTGTTACCACTTGGATATTGGAATTGAGTTACAATTTTTGTTCTTTAAGGACAGGGACCAAGGCCAGATACAAATGACAGGTTCCCAAAGTTTCCTTTCAAAATTCCTTCCCTTTCACCAATTTGAAAAAAAAAAAGATTTTGTGAACTATTGTTTGGATCACCAGAACATGCTCTAGAACCGAGTGAATTTCTTCTACCCTTTTCCTTAGTGTTTTTATTAAAAAATAAAAAAATTCAGGAAACAAGTGGGATGCAGATGTCTTCACTTGTGTCATGAATGGCTTTAAAAAAAAATCAGTTATGCCTGCCTTATCTCATTCAACCCATCTCTGAAAGAGATAAATATTGTTGCAAGTGCGTTGATTGTCAATATTGACAGTAGTGCTAACCAGGATGCCATATGCTTGTATTGGTGCATTAACAGGTTCTTGTCACTGGATCATTGCATCTGGTTGGAGATGTACTCAAGGTGATAAGGAGATGACGTAAATTAGAAGAGGCGCCAGTTGGGATTGTCCTAAAAGTTATTAACTATTCTTCAACGTTGATTTTCGTCCACATTTTTAAAGGCAGCCAAGGTATATCATACAATCCCATAATGCTTCTTCATTCAAGTTCAAGTGGGTGGCATAATTATTATTATTTTTTTTGCAAGGAACACTTTGTATCATTATTATCGTTTACAAAAACTCATGTATTGGAATATGCAAAAGGCTTCCATATGTCTGGTTTTGTCTTCTGAATCAATAAATTTATGTTTGAGATTTAAGAGCATGCTTAGATATCTTACTTTGTTGTAATTACTCTTTCATGCTATACCCTGGGGATCGGAGGAACAACTTCTGTTTTTTTTTTTTTCCCGCGGCCCAAAGTGAGGCTCAATTTTTAGGTTACACAATGGGGTAACCTTCTCCTGTTCCTAAATCTCCATCCGTTTTTAACCTTGGACCTTCATGTAAAAACCTCAAATCTTAACCGCCGAGGCATCTTTGAA
>Ga0307510_10006983_pt1 | contig 13461 bp, 10 predicted proteins | sample 12_EM_MG_FD_207224 | JGI IMG/M metagenome (GOLD analysis project Ga0307510, IMG submission 207224) | Populus trichocarpa ectomycorrhiza microbial communities from riparian zone in the Pacific Northwest, United States - 12_EM | ecosystem: Host-associated > Plants > Roots > Unclassified | place... | reverse complement strand
TATTCTATGTGGATAATACTGCGCAAGTGCGAGGGGGGTTGCGAGGCACGCTTGGTGAGGAGTAGAGAGCAGATTTGGTAGGAGTTCTGGTTCTTAATTATTCCAAAACAGGTGGGCGGTAGCAAGCATATTTATACAAAAGTGTGCGCCCATATGTATGAAAGAAATATAGGGAAAACTATGTAAGAAACATAAGTGCGAACATGTTTGACCCTGAAATCCTGCCAAGTAATCCTAAACAATGTGCGTGAAACTATGAGGGTGTGATGTGAATATTAGAAATATCATGACCAATAATAGTGCATAAGAGATGCATAAAATCATTAACACCGGATAGAAAAGCACATGTTAAATCCCCAAATATTATCCTAAAACAATCAATAAAACACCATAATATATGTCTTAGCTGTAGTAATGTAAGCGGTGTACAGGTGGAGCCGAAACACAAACTAAGTAAAAGAATACACGGTAGTGTTATGAAATGCACATAGGAAATAAAACGGAATTTCAACAATTACTTCAACCAAAAGGAAAATTTTCAAGTTGTTGAGTGGGAATGGGGGCAGGGATTAAATGGCGGCGGCGGACATGTTTGTGAAATGGATGTGGGCTTGGAGGAAATGGCGCATGGGCCATCGAGCCTTGAAGAGGGTAAAGAGGGCAATGCCTATTCGGCCTTTGATGTGCTATGGGTGGCAGATTCTGGGGGTTGTAGTAGTGCTACCACTCCCGCATGGCCGCGCTTGGCAGCGCACCACAGTGGTGTTCGGCCACGGTTATCCGGTTTGTTAGGGTTAACGTCGTTACGCCCAAGCAATATTCTCACCACTCCCTCATGCCCATTCCAAGCAGCACACCGGAGTGGTGTTCGGCCGTGGTTATCAGGCCTGTCGGGGGTGACGTCGTCTCGTCCGAGAAGTATTTTTACGACTCCCTCATGTCCATTCCCGGCGGCGCACCAGAGTGCTGTTAGGCCGTCATTATCTGGTTTGTCGGGGTTGATGCCGCCCCATCCGAGTAGTACCTTCACCACTCCCTCATGCCCATTCCAAGCCGCACACCGGAGTGGTGTTCGGCCGTGGTTATCGGGTCTACCAGGGTCAACGTCATCCCGTCCGAGTAATATTTTAATCACTCCCTCGTGCCCGTGCCAAGCAGCGCAACAGAGTGGTGTTACGCCGTCGCTATCTGGTTTATCAGGGCTGACGTCGCCCCGTCCGAGTAGTATTTTAACCACTCCCTCGTGCCCACTCTGGGCAGCACACCAGAGTGGTGCCCGGTCGCGCCAACCCGGTTTGTTAGGGTTGACATCCCCCCGTCCGAGTAACATTTGCACCACTCCCTCGTGGCCACTCCAAGCGGCGCAGCGGAGCGGTGTCCGGCCGTGATTATCTAGTTTGTCGGGGTGGATGTCGCTCCGCCCAAGTAGTATTTCCACTACTCCCTCGTGCCCATAATAAGCCGCCCACGCGAGAGGTGTGTTACCCGTGCAGTCTCTTTGGTTGATATCACAACCTTCCACCTGCACCAAACTAGCTACAATCTCAACAATCCCAAACATGGCTGCCCAGTGTATACCACTAAAAAGAGAGAGTTTGCCGTAATCAACAACGTACGGATACCTCTTCTGGGCTCGCAAGAGGATTTGAGTGGGCATGTGGTTATTGTGGTCGCCAAATAATTTCAACGCAAGCAATTTAGCGCAATCCGAAAGATCCTGTTCCGCGTGGACTCCCCAATACACGGAGGAATATTCAAGAAAGGGTGTGCCACGGAGATCGGGAGAGGACCTGGTCGAGAGAGCCTTGACCTGCTGAGAATTTAGATAACTTAAGCAGGTTTCCGCCATTGTCGAATGAGCCGCACCAAAAAGCTTGGGGTGAACCCGGAGGTACTCCTGAAGAGTAGAGTGGATTAACCGGACTATGGAAGCCTTTTTGTCTACGGCAATAAGCCCTTGGCAACAGGATAGTAGTGTCCCTATTGAAGGAACATTGTCGGTATTGACATCCGGCGACCCTATCTCTACCGCAAGGGCGTGACACAGCTCATCTGACTTCAAGGGCCGCTCCGAGTGAGAGATCCACATCAAAACGGCCATGCCAAGCCTCGCTTTCTCTCCACCTTGTCCCTTTATCCGATCAAGTGTTGCACCATAAGCATCCCCCAACCCCAAGCCAGTGGTCATAGCGCTGAGCTTTTGTCGCCTGCGGTGGATTGTGGTTTCCTGTAAGATCGCATCGGTACTTAGTGAGACTAGTAGGAATCTAGATGTATATCTGTTAGTGGATAGTTGAGATAGCTTGCCCAGAATTGGTGCCAGTACGTACATTTCAGAAATATCATCAGGAATTTTCTTCAGGATTTCTGCCTCCAGGCTACTGTCCATCGCGTCTGGGGTTATATCCTCGTCCAGCCTGCTGTGGAGATAACTAATGATGTCATCTCGCCTGGGGGTGATGGATACACTAGTTACTCTTCCATTAAGACGCTTTCCGATTTCTGCTTGAATATGTGGTCTCCCAGTCACGAATATTCGAGTCCCTGGAGACTTCCGGAGGATTTGGTTGAGCGAACTGAGAAGCTTGACCTGATGTTCTGCGACGCATTCGTCTAGAGCGTCAATGCAAACGAATGTACGTTTTTCGGAAGAGGTAGTTTGCAGCATCTTCACAAGGTCGGAAAGTCGTGGTCCCCGTCCACCGATGACTTTTTTCTGATCCCCGTAGGCTTGCGCTATTTCCCCGGGTACCTCATCTAGTCCGCCCACAACCTGCTTGAGCACGGCGCCCAGCATACCCGTCGAGGACTGCTCCTTTTGGGCCGCGAAGTCAAAGTAAAAACATGCAACAGCGGCATTTCGTCCTCCAGCTCGATCGCACAAGCTATCTATCACTAATGAGCTATCCTCACGGTTTGTTAACACTAGCCCTTTTTTCTTCCATCCATCAAGGCCGACATTATTACCTAATATAAGTTTTGCCGACTCCCGGATCTCCGTAGCAAAACAAAACTGCGTTATCCGATCCACCGCCCGCGCACCAGCTCCGAAATTCCTCAGTTTGTAAGAGCCATTCCCCTACGTTTTCGACTCGATGGTCCCGGATGTCCTGATGCCGTAGCCTCGGCTCAAGTGGGGATAGCCAGGTCAGGATGCTAGCTCGGTCATTGGCGACACTGAAGTTATTAACAGTGGTATTCCAAGAGTTGATATTATTACTGAAAGAATGCGACATTTTCCCCTCTTTGTTCCTCAGGATGTTGTAGGTTATGGATGGTGGAGTCGGTCAAGCACAGGTACTCGAACCCCTAAGGGTTGAAGCGAAGCGGGGTCTTTTGTGGAACCTCATGGATACATTCACCGTGGGGTCTTGACGAATACCAGCGGGCGACGGACAGGGATCTGTGGCGGGTATTTTTTTTTGTTACCCTACTTTGACGAATTCTATTTTTTGCTTGCAGGACACTCATGTTCGTCACCCCCTGATATTCGTCAAGACCCCATCGGTAACTTTACCTCAGGATCGCCTAATCAATCTCGCCCGGATTCGTACAAACACCCTACCTATACCTGCTGCACCGGTCGCAGGAAATCCCACGCCGCTTTCCCCCCAACCGCTACCTGTATTCTGCGGTTTACCACCATCCCCGTTCCTTCCACTTCTAACTCTATTAGGCTTAGCACGCATCCCCAAACCCGATTCATGACCTCCTGACAACCGAAAGGCCATCCCCTAGCCTCCGAAACCGTCCAACAGCCTCAAAACGCCCCTAATGACTACCGGTACCGCTACAGTCACCACAGGGCATGGGGAAACTAGGCGGGAGACGAACAGGGATTAATTGCTACTAATTTTATAACCCTAACCCATCCATCTCCGCCCATGAAGTACCCCTGTTCACCGCCCGCCCAGTCGCCATGCCCCCAGTGGTGACTGTATCCCATCTCCATCTCCTTACTCTCTGCCGCCACAGAAGTAGCAGTCATCGACATGGCCCCACAGCCGATCGCCGCGCCAGGGTCTGCCCTCGTTCCCCTCGAAAGATGTCCGCAAGATACTCTCAGAACAAACAAAAGAAAACGTGTGAAGATACCTCCAGAACCCCCTCCTATTCATCGTAAATCATTGAAATTCTTATCCTTCGCAGGCCACCAACCCGTACTAGAATGGAGGAGCGCGTAAGAATCTAGGATTTAATCACTCGTATTAACCGACAAATGCCAGCTCCACCTAAAGAATCTGGGAGGGATTTGGAAACGGGTCATGTTTTCGTCCTAGATTCAGATCCGGGATGGTTCAGAAATCTGGAACCCTGTGCCCAACTGGTTGACCAATCCCAAGCCTCCGATTCTCTACACATTAGGCCTTTCTTAATACAACTTAGTAGGGAACAGAGAAGTTGTCGAGGGTGCGATCCAATAAAAAAAGCTTCGCTATTGGTATCCACCAAGCCTCCTCCAACCAATTCCACTCTACCACAAGTACCATACAACATAGTCTAGAAATTCCGGAAGCCGTTGTTCTGTCCGGGATTGTCCGGGTTCCACACCTTTGGTCCAAACCCCCGACTCTTCCAAAATCCTATGGAAGGTCCTCTATCTGTCATTATCTTCCAGCCAAGGCAAGGTTTGGTGTGTTACGGTATGCCCCAACTATGCCGACACCTCTGAACCTTCCGTGTGGTTTCCCGGAGGGATCGGGAGAATCTTTGGTGGCTGCAGGCACCTTGTTTGTGGTGCTCGTGGAGTCGGGTTGTCTACCGCTTAGGAAGAGCTGGGTATATAAGAGCAGGGCTTTACGGCAGGTTAACAGCTGACATGATATAGGGAGGTTCACAGGGGTGAAATGAACAACTCAATGCTGGTGTCTCTCGTGATGTCAATAGGCCGCAGAGCTATTCCCAGAACATGCTCGGCTATGGTTTGTTAACAAAATCAACCGAACACCAGGAGGGCACAGCAACACATCGCTTCCAGACAGCCCCGGAAAACAAATCCTCCCAGAACATTATTACTACTTGATCGGTATTATGCTTGATTGTCTCTTCTCGTTTTTTCTTGTCTTTTTTTTCTGGTTGCCAGGATGGTGGAGGTCAACACTGTTCTTTCCAACTTGTACTAATTTACCTTCAACTTTATTCTTGATCTTTTTATTCTTCATCCCTTCTCTGAGCAGTTGAAGAGTTCCCTTATCGCACCTATATTGTCATTTTCTAGAACACCTACTGGAAGTGTTTTAGGTGTTTCTTTTCCCCCTGTTTTTTTATATCCCCAATACTAACCATATTGTTTTCTTCCATAGTCCTGACATCAGCTCCACTTCAGTCGCAAGACTTCTTTTCTTCTTCTTCTTATGTTTTCTCTCGTCATTCTCTGAAATTGTTTCCCTTCCTGGTTTTGTTTTGATACTAAATTTTTGTTTTTATCATTCTAACATGCATTTTCTCACATTCAGAAATATATCCTAACATTGATCCTCATTTGCAGACATCTGGGCTCGTTGATGCTCGGTTGGTTTTGCTAAGACCGAAATTTGGAGCCACCGGAATCCCGATCCCACCCCCTCTTAGTGAATTAACTAAAGATCAGGCGGATCCGGGGTTCAGATTTCTATAACAAACGCCTTTGTTCCGTGGGCAGCGCTCGTGAAATTAGCATATCCCAATCTGAAAGCACCGCTAGGCGCCGGGAGTTTGTATACGCACCCATAGAAAAAGATACCCCTTCTGAAAATCGCGAATTCCGCATGGCCACAATTTTTCAATATTCCACCATCATCACTCTTTCCTATTATATAGTTCAGGACTGTCCAATCAATCCCATATTTGTGCCACCACACCACCTACGCCTACCAGCACTCGAGTAGCTTGTAGCACCCAATTCGCCTAAGCACAAATGACCCATCTTCTACTCGTAGGGTGCGCGAATGCGACTACTCGTGTCTCCGCGCCAAGATTGGGCACCTCTTTTGGAATAGTGTCCTTTCAACCCGTAAAAGGCATGGTGTCCGAGCTGTTTGAATGTCAGTAAAGTCCGAGTAGCCGGTGGGGGTATGATATGAGAATGATCTGAAAATTCATCGCAATGTTGGATCATTCACAATATCTTGTGTGCTTGTTGTTGGAAGCGGTGAGGAAGCAAAACAGCGTGGACAAGAGGCCCTATATTCGTACAGAGTGGGAGCGCATGCCTCAAGAACCTATCAATCGCTTTGTATGGACTTTCATGTACATTTATTACAAGTCCGCGCATGTGGAGGAGATCAAGTTTAATAGTTCATGGTCAGCTCTATAGTCAGAAGAATTTAATCTCCCTCATTGACTTTAGATATTCGTTCAGGGTTTTTCCACTACAGTACCGATCCTTTTGCGCGAGGGAACTATGAGAAGGTGAAATATCAATGGGGCTTAAGGATTATTCTAAGCGAAAAGGGAAAGTGGATGCTCACAAAAAGAAAGAAGGACGGAGGAAACACAGAAGGAAGAAGCACCAAGGAATTCTCGTCGTAAGTCGCCTTCGTCGTCGGCCTTCGCACACACAAGGATGTCATTGACCGGCTGATCATTTTCCGTCAATCAATCGATGATGTTTCCGGGGCGTCCCTCCCTACCCCTTATATTCTGACCAGGAAGGTGGAGGGAAAAAGAGTCGCGTGAAAACCGTGAACGTTCCCTACAACAGTCACCTCCATCAATGCTAGCTACAACTAGGTAAAGCTCTCGTACTTATAAGCATCCGAGCATGAACAATAAAATATCTGAACTTAATTTCACCCCCACCCCAGTACCTGCAGTGCCATTCAAATCCCAATTCCCACAGCTTGGCAAGGTTTTCACCGTTTGGGTAGAGGGGTCGAATGGGTTCGCAACCCCCGGCTTGATCATCGGGCGGGGTGCCTTGGGGGCAAAGGTTCTAGTGGGCAAAAGGATAGAATCTGCCTCCAGGCTACGCGACGGTGGGGGGGCTCTTGCTTAGTCAGCCAATCGTACCGGTTGTCAGTCATTGGCCCCAGGCCTCCCAAACCCCCCCCCAGCATTTCGACGCCAACATCATCCTTTCCACCTTGTGGCAATATTGTCAATCCACATTTCCCTACCGGGGCCCTTGCCTCTCTTTTCTCCGTCGAGGCCACCTCTCGCACTCACCCGCTCGCCGCTCCTATTTACAATCTCCACAATCGCACTATCTCAGTCCCCTTACCTGAATGACCGCCTCACAAATGCGCTACCCCCGCTACCGCGGATCTAACTGCCCCTCCGCTGTCCCACTTCTAACACTGTTACCCCCAAGCTGGTGACTTAGTCACAATTCTCTCCCGGGTTGTTTTGTAAACCAGTCACCGACTGTCACTCGTCTAATCTTATCGTTCGTGTCGGAGGTCGCACAGAAGAGGCCGGAGATGCAGTGTATAGTAATGGGACTTGAACGATGAAAGAAGAAAGAGATTGATTCTATCTTGCATGCTCGCCTATAGACGCGCAAGACTGCGGTACTTTATAACAATCCGCAGTATCAACATACATCAATTTGACTCTAGTTACTTCCTCGTACCCCACATTCCAAGTAGTCTGGCCATTGGCCGAACATATGTGCACCGCACATCACATTGAAGTAATACTTCCGACAGTTCGTGCGGTAAGTCTACACAGCGTACCACATAGGACACGGTACAGCATGATGGCCCACCGTAAACCTACAAGATTCCGTGAACTGGACAAGTATAAAAAAAGCAGATTAAATTTCAATTGGGATGTAAGGGAGAGGGGTTAAGTTATGGATTGGTGCAAAAGAGGAAAGGAAAACGTATAATAGCTTGACCCCCCTAAATCCAAAATTAATCCCCCAGGATCGTGGGGTAGGAATATAGATCCGATTTGAATCCCCTGTGGTAGTGCCCTCCAACATACAGTGCCCTCTATCTACCGCCAAAGCCCCATATTTTTAGTCCTTTGCCTAACTATCCTCTATTCATTACAGGCCGGCTACATAAAATCCATTTATGAAAAGGAGATGCAACCCATGGGTACTTTCCTCAACGTGGGATCCTACAAAAAAAGTACACCATTACCCGGCACGAAATTCTAGAGCGCAAGATACTGTTCCCCGATATTGCGCCTTACATTAATAATTTACCGTAACATAGAGTATGATCCAAATACTAGTGTCTCGGAAATAGCAAGGCTTTCCCTGCCCATTTAAGGGGGGAGGGGGGTATATGGGTTTGTGGCACCAGGCTTGTGGTAGTTAAATGGGTGGAATACCCTTCCTAACTCTCTTGCAAGTTGGTGCTTTATTGCGTGGTGGGACGGATGACCACTTTGAAAAGTTCAGGTAGGATAGCGGTGCTCGTAGGATGGGAGTTAATTTCAGAGTTAAAAGATACTTTAACGAACTAATCTTCCTCCACGGGCAAGACTATAAAGTGTAGATAGCCTCCCAACTTCACCTAATTTTCAAGGTCACGCTTAGAAAAAGTAGCATGTAATTTAAGCATGATCTTGGCCAAACCGTGTCCGATCACAATCATATTTTAATCAACTAACCTTTGCTCCTCTTTTTACGAGTGCTAGAGGTATCTACACTTCGCACTAGTCCCCGATATCTAAGAAACCTTTGGGCCCATACTTCGGGGGTGTGAGGAAGGAAAGGAAAATAAGGGAAATATAGAAAGAATTTAAAATATGATGGAAACCTGAAGCCACATCAGCTTATCTCGGCACAAGAGAAATAGCGCCCCATCAATGGAAAACTCCTGATTACACTGACTCGACTAAATAAGAAATCCATAAAGAGGTCTGGAGCCGGCATTTGAAGGATATACGCATTCCTATCACATGTGACCCCTGTCAGCTAAGAGAAAATATTTATGTGGAGTTTCTGTGGCAGGCTTACCATTGAACGGAAGGAAACACCGCAATTATCATAATAAACGAAATAAGCGCAAATACGGCACCAAAAGAGCAACAGTGGGAGAGAGGATAATGATAGCGAGCAACTAGAGGTATATTCGTAGATGAGTTACTTGCTAAACTGACGGTAATGACAGGAGTATATATGAAAAGCAAAACACCATTCTCTGTCTTCCAACCATCACCACACATTTCCACTTCGTTCCGCAAATGCCTCCTTATCGCCTTGTCTATCCTTCAAAGAAATAAATGAAATAAACACTCTGTTATCCCTGAACAAAAGAAATGTATGACAAAAGAAAACTTCCTTCATACCCGTAGCCTTCATGCTTTCCATTTGTCCTATCCATCCGTCAATGAAAAAATCTTTCTTAATCTCCGTTCTTTGATGAAACAAAAGAAACTAACATGCCGAGCAGCTTTTCCAACACATAAAGCATTATACACTGCAGGTTGAGGCTGAGCTAGAGTAGAAGAAGGGGTGAAATGGCGGCGATGTGCAGGATTATGGTATTTTGGTGGCCCTTGCGGGGATGGTGTATAGATCATCCATATTCCAAGACGGTAAGGTAGGCAATGCCTCCTCGGCCTTAGGTGGTACTGGGGATGGTAGGTTCTGAGGGCTGAAGTAGCGCTATCACTCCCGCATGGCCACGCTGAGTAGCCCACCACAATGGTGTTCTGCCACGGTGATCCGGCTTGTTAGGGTTGATGTCGTCACGCCCGAGTAGTAATTTCACCACTTCCTCATGCCCACTCAAAACAGCACATAGGAGTGGTGTCCGGTCGTTGTCATCTGGCCTGTTGGGGTTGACGTCGTCCCGTCCAAGTAGCATTTTCACCACTCCCTCGTGTCCATTCCAAGCAGCATAGGCGAGTGGTGCTTGGCCATCGTCGAGGCTCACGTCGTCCCGCCCGAGCAGCATTTTCACCACACCCTCAAGCCCACTCCAGGCAGCATAGGAGAGTAGTGTTTTACCGTTATTATCTGGTTTGTCGGGGTTGACGTCGTCCCGTCCGAGTAGCATTTTCGCCACTCCCTCGTGCCCATTCTGCGCAGCACAGCAGAGTGGTGTTCGGCCATCGCCATCTGGTTTGTCGGGGTTGACGTCGTCCCGTCCGAGTAGCATTTTCACCACTCCCTCGTGCCCACCCCAAGCAGCACAATAGAGTGGTGTTCGGCCGTCGTTATCTAGTTTGTTGGGGTCGACATCGTCCCGTCCGAGCAGAATTTTCGCCACCCCCTCATGCCCATTCTACGCAGCACAACAGAGTGGTGTTCGGCCATCGTCATCGGGTTTGTCGGGGTTGACGTCGTCCCGTCCGAGTAGCATTTTCACCACTCCCTCGTGTCCATTCCAAGCAGCATAGGCGAGTGGTGCTTGGCCATCGTCACCTAGCTTATCGAGGCTCACGTCGTCCCGTCCGAGCAGGATTTTCACCACGCCCTCAAGCCCGCTCCAAGCAGCATAGGAGAGCAGTGTTTTACCATTGATATCTGGTCTCTCGGGGTTGACGTCGTCCCGTCCGAGTAGCATTTTTGCCACTCCCTCGTGCCCATTCCAAACAGCACAACAGAGTGGTGTTCGGCCGTCGTTATCTGGTCTGTCGGGGTCGACGTTGTCCCGCCCGAGTAGAATTCTCACCACTCCCTCATGTCCACCCCAAGCGGCCCAACATAATGGTGTTCGGCCGCTGTTATCTGGTTTGTTGCGGTCGACGTCGTCCCGCCCGAGTAGTATTTTCACCACTCCCTCATGTCCTCCCCAAGCGGCACAACAGAATGGTGTTCGGCCGCTGTTATCTTGTTTGTTGGGATCGACGTCGCTCCGTCCAAGCAGCATTTTCACCACTCCCTCGCGCCCATCCTGGGCAGCACAACAGAGGGGTGTTTGGCCATCTTTATCTAGTTTGTCGAGGCTGACGTTATCCCGTTCGAGTAGCATTTTCACCACCCCCTCGTGCCCATTCCGCGCAGCACAACAAAGTGGTGTTTGGTCGTCGATATCGGATTTATCGGGGTTGATGCCGTCCTGTCCGAGTAGTATTTCAACTACATCCTCGTGCCCATTATAAGCAGCCCACCCGAGAGGTGTATTACCAATGCAGTCTTCTTGATTGATATCGCAACCTTCCACCTCCAGACAACCAACTACAATCTCAGCAATTCCAAAAAAGGATGCATAGTGTAGACTCCCGAACAGGGAAAGTTTAGCGGAATCAATAGGGTGCGAGTAGTACTCCTGCGCTTCCAAGAGGATTTTAGAGGGTATTTGATTATTGCGATCGTCAAATAGCTTTAGTGCAAGTAATTTACTGCATTCCGAAAGGTCCCGTTTTGCGTGAGTTCCCCAATATACCGAGGAATATTCGAGAAAGGGTGTGCTCCGGAGATCCGGAGTGGGGCTGGCCGAGAGAGCCTTGACCTGCTGAGAATTCATATAACTCAAGCAGGTTTCTGCAATTGTCGAGTGAGCTGTGCAAAAAAGCTCAGGGTGAGCCCGGAGGTACTCTTGAAGGGTAAAGTGGATTAGCCGGACTATGGAAGACTTCTTGTCCACGACAACAAGCCCCTGGCAACAGAATAGCAGTGTGCCTACTGAGGGGACGTTGTCAGTGTTAAGATTGGCCGACCCTATCTCGACTGCAAGGGCGTGACATAGTTCATCAGGCTTCAAGGGCCGCTCCGAGTGTGAGATCCATATTAAAGCCGCCATGCCAAGCTTGGCTTTCTCCCCACCTTGACCCTTAATCCGATTCAACGTTGAACCATAAGCATCCCCCAACCCCAACCCATCGGTCATCGTGCTGAGCTTTTGTCGCCTGCGGTGGATTGTAGTTTCCTTCAAGATCGCGTCGACATTCAGCGAGACCAGCAGGAATCTAGATATATATCTGTTAGTGGATAATTTAAGGTATTCTGCCCAGTATTGGTAGCCACACGCACATTTCCGAAATATCATCAGGAATTTTCTTCAGGATATCCGCCTCCAAACTACTATCCATCGCGTCCGGGGTTATATCCTCATCCAGCCTAGCACGAAGATAACTGATGATATCATCTCGCCTAGGAGTGATTGATACACTGGTTACTCTCCCAGTAAGACGCTTGCTGATTTCAGCCTCAATGTGTGGTCTCCCAGTAACAAATATTCGAGTCCCTGGAGACTTTTGAAGAATTTGGCTGAGTGAACCGAGAAGCTTAGCCTGATGTCCAGCCACGCATTCATCTAGAGCATCAATGCAGATGAATGTTCGCTTCTCCGAAGTGGTAGTCTGCAACATCCCCACAATATCTGAAAGTCGTGGTCCCCGTCCACCAATGACTTTTTTCTGGTTTTCGTAGGCTTTCACTATTTCCCCTGGCACCTCATCTAGTCCACCCACAACCTGCTTGAGTAGGACACCCAACACACTCGTCGGTGACTGCTCCTTTTGGGCCGCGAAGTCGAAATAGAAACACGCAACAGCGACATCTTGTCCTCCAGCCTGATCGCACAAGCTATCTATAACCAATGAACTAATATCACAGCTTGTCAGCACTTGCGCCCCCCCTCAACCCGGCTAGTTGTTACCTAATATAGGTCTTACCGGCCCCTGGGTCTCCACGGCAAAACAAAACCGCGCTATCGGATTCATCTCCCCCACTACCCGCGCACCAGCTTCTAAACTCCTCGGTTTGTAATAGCCATTCCCCTATATCTTCCACGCGGCTTTCTTGGATGTCCTGATGTCGTAACCTGGGCTCTAGTGGCGATAGCCAGGCTAGGATTTTGGATCGGTCATCAGCAACAGTAAAGGTATTAAAAGAGTTGATATTATTACTGAAAGACTGCGACATTTTTTGCGTTTTGCTGCTTAGGACACTGTAGGCGATGGATGATGATGATGGAGTCAGTCCGCTACCCGGGCTGGAGAAAAGCGGGGTCTTTTGTGCAGCCTCATGAGGCCCTCCGGATCGTCCGATCGATCTCGTCCGAATCCGTACAAACACCCGCACGCGACTGCCCGTAACTGCTCACCCGCATCTGATATCTCGCTGCTCTGCCTCGTTAGTAGCACTTGGCTGCCCTTTCTTGGATCACTATCGGTACTCGAGTAGTCTTCCTGGGCCAATCTGTGTGCTCGAGTACAGTATCATACCCACACACCGCACGTCCCCTCCCTAGTTACCCTTTGTCCAAGTGCCCGAGAATATGTTTTCGCACAGTTAATTTAGGTTAACCTGCAAAATAATTCCGGCCCTTTGCTAAAACATGTCCCTGAGTACTTGTTCAAGGTCCGGCCAGGAGTTATGGAATAGTTATTTAATGGTACAGTAACTAGCCAACTATATCCCTGCCGGTTCTAGTTAATGGGTTCCTAAGTTACCTCTGTACCGTATAATCTCGTGAAATCCACTATCTCCGAGCTGTGACGAATACCCCTGTAAATCGCGACATCAGCCCACGATAGGTTTAGTTTGTCAAGCTAACGAGATCCAACAAGACAGAATGACTCAGGCTATACCGTGTCAGGAAAGCACTAATCCTTCTTGGGGACTTTTGACTG
>Ga0307510_10006982_pt1 | contig 13462 bp, 2 predicted proteins | sample 12_EM_MG_FD_207224 | JGI IMG/M metagenome (GOLD analysis project Ga0307510, IMG submission 207224) | Populus trichocarpa ectomycorrhiza microbial communities from riparian zone in the Pacific Northwest, United States - 12_EM | ecosystem: Host-associated > Plants > Roots > Unclassified | place... | reverse complement strand
AATTTTCCATGCAAAAATAGAACTAAACTCTGTCCATTTTTCTTGCTTATACTTCTTATTGTTACTTTCCATAATTTGCTTAGAGCATCTCCAATATGGCAAAAATCATTTAAAAAATGCTAAATTATTGATATAGCTTTTTAAATAGTGTAAATATGATTTTTTTTTTATGAGCACTTGAAAGGAAAAAACCATTTTAATAACTAATTTGTACTTTAATATATTTAACATTAATACTTTTGGATTTTTTGAGAAGAGAAAAGTTGTGGAAATGAAATATGAAATTTTTAAATAATTTATTTTAATGTTTTTGGCTCTTAATAGATATATAGAAATGATTTTTCTTTAACAGAAAAACCATTTTGGCTATTCGCATGACTATTCCCGTGGAGCTGCAAAATCAAGGGAAAAAAACTAAAATTAGTTTTTTTTATTTTTAGCTCTTCATCTGCCTTTTTCATTGGAGATACCCTTATATATATATGTGTGTGTGTGTGTGTGTGAATCACCATAATTTTGTATAGATTAATAATAATTAATGCTTATCTTATGATTATTCATTAAATCACTTTCTAAATAATTTCAACTATGAGAGATCTTTCGAAAAATTACTTGGGATAGAATATTTCTATACTTACCATTGCTTGAGAATATATTAGCATAAAAAACTTGAAAATGTTTAACATTTTGACTGTTTTCACCAGAACGCACGTCATGGAGTAATAAGAATTTCGCATATTTTATGCTGATATTATAGAATTGAATTGATAATTTAGAGACCTCATCATATCCATGCATCCCATTGTTTAGGATTCAGAACATACCTACGGAAACGACTCAGGTCTAAACTAATTCTTTGGTTGTTACACAAAAACAAAAGAAACGACACCTTGTCTTTATTAGGTGGATTTTGTGGACTAAGATGTACAAGTCTTTGCCTTCTTCTATATGAAAACGAATATTGTTCTGCGGAAATTTTGTTTTCACATTGCAAGTAATAGATAGCCTGCGTGTGTGGTGCTGAAAATTTCTAGTGGGTTTTGAATTAAAAACAAATTCTAATGTATAAATATAAAGCACAAGTCATAGGACTAAAAATCGTATTCTAGGAGATAGGATGGGCTATCAATGATGTGTAGTGGAGAGATTGTGTCGGGGAAGTTGTTTTTTGCTGTGAAGCGCGGAAAGGGACTTTTGAGAAGAAAGGATGGGCTTTGGATTAGTGCCTTTTATACTTCCTAAGTCTTTGATATGATATTATATATTTGGTTCTAGCCGAGAAAAATAAATAAATCATGAATTGGGTTTGGATCTTTCCTTGATGGTGCGCGCTGGGCTTTGGAGAATTTTTTCTTGGTTAGGCTTGGAATTCATGAACTCTTATAAAATAATTCTCTTCTGAGGATAAGAAACTCTTGATGTCTGATTTAGTAAACCAAAGTAGGAAATGGTCCTTATATGTTGATAATAAAAAAAAAATAATAATCTTGGTTTGGATCTGGATCTTTTCTTATATGGTGCACTAGGCGTTATAGAATTGTTTCTTGGTTAGGCTTGGGATTCATGAACTCTTTCAAAATAAATCTCTTATTAGGATAAGAGACCCCTTGATGTTTGAGTTAGTGAACTGAAGTAGGAAAATGATGTATAACAAAGGGAAGAAAGAGTGTGTGTTGTGATTGTTGTGTGTAATACTGTATCGTAACCTATATTTTGTTACATAATGACTTGAGATACTTACACACTTTAGGTGACATGAATTTGCATCGTGGAGAATGGAATTGCAGACATGCCATGTAAGATTAGTTATGGGTAACAATTACCTTTACTGCGGAGGTAACCTATCCAATGAGCTATTGGTATAGATATCGTATTGAACAAGATAGGTGTTGTACTAGCCATTACGAGAAAGATAGGCGCCCACACTGACAATTTATAAAGCGAGTGCCCTATAAACCAGTATGTGGTGTGGGCAGTATTAACATGACCGTACCAATACTTTTTTCTCTCCCTTGTTGTGTTTGGTTGGGCTGTATTTGGGAAAGGTTGGGCCATTTTTCTCTCTTTCTTTCCCATTCCTTTCTTCTCTCTCTGGTTAGGCCTTCACTGGGCTCGGTTGGGTTGAAATTCAAAATTCAATTGAAGAGTTATTGGAGAATTAGGGACTAGATTAAAAATAAGAAAAGATAGTGTTTAACGTGTTTCACAATATGCCATTGTGTGAGGAATCCTGTTGTATTGAGGTGATGCGTGAAGCATGCTCTAAGATCCGAAAATGATATTCCTTGATGTTATTTAAGTCATCTTAGTGGGATCTTTTTGGTGGCGTGATGCGTGTATATAAAGGAGCCACAATGGCATTCTAATAGCTTGTTCTTTCTTTATTTCTTTTCATTTTTTCCCTTTTATCTCCTCAGTTTCTGTGCGTAATTTCTTTTGTTTTTCTCTGCTCAATTCAACTTTATTCTCCTCTATGTGTTTTGATGTGTTGGCCTTGGCAAGACCAAGAGAGGGCTCGATTGGACCTCATTTATGTGGTCTAGTTAGTGATTTTTTTTCTTATCTCCTTCTCTCCTTTTTCTTATTGGGTTAGGTTAGGCCAACCTCAAGCTCATTTAAGTTTGACCTTAACCATTCTTCTTCAAGTTAGGTTGGATTAGCCTTTAGCCTGATTGGGCTTGACCATTTCCTTTCTTCTTTGGGTTAGGTTGGGCAATCCTTGGGCACAATTAGGTTAGACCTTTCCCCTTCATCTTCATACTAGGTTGGGCCAACTTTAAGCTCAGTTAAGCTCAAACCTTTTTTTTTTTGGATTAGGTTGGGCTAGCCTCTAGCTTGGTTCAACTTGAACCTTCCTTTTCTTCTTCCAGTTAGGTTGGGGAATCCTCAGGCTTGACCTTTCCTTTTTTTTTTTTTGGGCGAGGCTGGTTTAATCTTGGGCTCAGTTGGGCTTGTCGCAAGGGACATCTAGGTGATCTAAGTATGAAAGAGGGTTAAAATAGAATAAAAAAAGTCACAACTTAAACTTTTGGTCTTTTTGTTCTTTTTTCACAAGTTATTTATTGTTGTTGCTACTACTATTGTTGCTATTCGTTGATAGTAACATTAATGTTGTGATGTGGACCTATTAGGTAATAACCCTTGAACTCTTAAATAAAATAAAAATAACCCAAGAAAGATAAAATTAGATTGATAGAAAACATAACCTAATGATTACATGAACCAAGAAACCAATGTTACTGAATGTAAAACCCTAACCCTTTGATTATAACGAATAAAGAACTAGAAGTATAAGGAAAAACACTACAAAGACAATTAATCTTTGATAAGTCTTGAAGAGGTTGATGAAGAACCAAGAGTATGAGCAACCTCACACGCAAACAATATTATTTTTGAATAAAATAAGTCTAAAAAAATTAAATACAAGTTAAATAACCCTATCCATGCTACGTAAAAATTCCTAAACAAGAATGGGAAAATAACAAAAATTTCTAAATAAAATAGAAAAAAAAATAATCCTAAACCAACTAGGAAAATAATGTAATTCTTACAGAGTAGCTTCTGGACTTTATCGTAAAGTCTTTTCGGTGTCTGATTGCTATAAATTTTTAACCATATAGGAAATAATGCCTTTAAAATATTTTGAAAAAATTCCAGTCTGATCCAACGGTAATTTGTCTATAATATTTCTTACTCTAGCGTCAATAAATATGATGGTTGATATTTTTAACTCTGGTGTTAATAAATATCAAAGTTGATATTTCTGACTCTAACATCAGTGAATACCAGAATTATTGATACTCGTCATAAATCCACTTTCCTCGAACACTTTTAAATTAAGTTTTTAAAATGGTCATTTGACCCGCGAGAATGATAGAAGTGGGTTTTGGACCCTTTCAAAAAAAGATGAGTTTTTGGTGTTTTATATGTAAGCCCAATAGGCCATTATATTTGGGCCAAACTTTTAACATGCTTGATAAACTTGTTATCAATCCCAAAAAATGGATGCAAAATCAATACATTTTTTTAATGCTACAAACACAAAATGATTTCTTTGTTTTGTTTTTTTTTTCCTTATGCTAATCATGGTATTTGTTATGCTAAATGCAAAGTGATGTTTTTTTTTTTAGCTTGGCCATATGCAATTTATAAAGAAAATTTTTTTTTATGAGATTTTTATTTTTTCCTCTTTTTTGTTATTTGTTTTAACAAATGCAAAAAATTAAAAATCATGTAACACACATATTTCACTAATTCACTTACACACACTTATAATTACACATATTACATGTAATCAAAACACACAAAATCATCCAAAATTTGCAGAACCTTCTGAACAATATCCAAACAAGGTCATAAGCTGTAGGGATGCATTGAACATGAGGGAGTAATGGCGGTGCGTGGGTTCCACACACCACCATTACTGTCAGCGTTTGGTTTCATATGCTGTCGTCGATTGAGAAAGTTGGTGGATCTGAAGTGACTTTCCCCCCTCTTCCTTTCCCTGTCGACGATGAGTATTACTGCTGCTTGCAAAACAAAGAAATCAACACACAATATAATTATTATTTTTTTTATTTTTTTTTCAGATCTGCTTCTATTTTCTTCCTCACAGGTTCATTTTTTTTTGTTTCGTCTCTCTCTCTATACTAGTTTCTGTGGTGGTTGGCTAGTCTAGAGGGAAAGGAGGCTAGTCTAGTAAGGGAAGAAGACGGCCAATGAGATGATTTTATGGGTTTGTTGGTTATGGGAAATAGATGAGAGGGGTTGTGAGGGGTAATGATTGACCTTGTATGGTGTGGTAGGCTGGGTTGTGAGGGAGGACAATCAAGGCTAGAAGAGAGTTCTAGGTGGTTGGCGACTTATTTACTAAAAATAGGGTTAGTTTTTTTGTATTGTGTGGGTGTGCATGGGGTGTTTTTTTATGGCCAATGCTCCCCCATGTTATTTGTGGCTTACGGTTGTATTTATTGCATAGAAGTTTCAAAGTCCCAAACAAACACAAACTCTATCTTTTTTTTTCAAATTTAAATTTGTTTAAAATTTAAAAATTGAAAGAACTAAAAATATTTTGATGATCTTTTTCAAACTAAAGATCAGGGGGGAAATAACAAAAGCACACTATAGTCCCTGGTTTTCTACAAGTTGACAAATCATACTTTTAACCAAAATCAATCCTTGGTATTTTAATATCTAATTTTTATTCTCTTTGAAAATTAAATTAAAAGCAAATAGGTTAAAAATTGAGTTGTAACAATTAGGAAAAGAATCATTTTCAAATAAGAATTTCACAAGTCAATAGGTCACAAATAACAAAATATGTATGGCATCTACTGACCTATATAGCAAGACCTTTTTAAAGTCTGATTGGCTTAAAATTTTAATACAATGTATAACAATATGTCTAGAAACTCATTTGTAAATTTTTGTTTCAACCCATATATTTTTCTTAGAACACTTGTTCAAAGCCACTAATTACTAGAGTTTATCCGTAAATTTCTATTCTCTCTTCACTCCTTTAGTGGCCAGTCTTACTAGGGTTTTCTCTTTTAGCATACATGAATTTCTTTGTTATAAATTTTGAATTTTATCTTTCCTTAACACTAATTTCTAGTCTCATTATTTTGGTCCTTAATAAACAATAAGTACACTATTTTATTTAAATAAAATGACGTAGTTTTGGTGTTTAGGGTAAAATTATGTTTTAAACTTCCTCTTTTAATTTCAGCCCTTAAACTTTCAATTGTTCAAGTATGTCCTTAATTGAGTTTTTACTATAGGAATCAATTCAATTCACCCCTGTCAAGTTTTAAAAGTGCCTCCTAATTCCAGCGTGTTTTTCATCTTGGTCCTTGGTTTTAGATATTTTCAATTTTATCTTCAATTGACCTTTAAACTTCTAATTTCTTCAATTTCACCCATGTTTTCAACCAAATTTAGCCCATGAATTTTTGCACATTTAGTAAAAAGGTCCTAAGTCTTGAATTTCATCAATTTGGCCCTTAAATAACCCCTAAACTTTGATTTTCTTGTAATTTTATCTTCAATTTCACGCAATTAAGCTTAAAATATTAAATCTTGTCCTCTAAAATTTCAATCTTCTTAATTAAGCCCAAATTAAGCTTCCAAACTTAATTTTTCACCAATTAAATCTCTAATAGAATTGATTTGACCCATTAGAAGTACAATTAAGTCCTTGCACCTAATTAAATCTTTTTATTTGACCCAAATTAATTCTTAAACTTAATTGAAACTTTAATTGAGCCCATTATTAAATCATACCGGTCTATTAAAAATCTAATTAACTCCTCATACTTAATTTTTTTGAAATTTTTCCAAAACTAATTTAATTTGACCTTTAATCTACATTGTCTTTTGATCTTGGATACAATGAGGTACAATTAGGCTTCGATGTTGTCTAAAATCCCAGTCTAGTTCTTCAATGTGTCTACAACCCTTCTTAACCTGCTCCTACCAAGTTGCTAATATGTTTTTATTTTCATCTTTTTATTTTTTGTTGCTTTTCATTTTTTGATTATTTTTCTTTGATTTTTTTAAGGCGAAGATAATATTTTTAGGGTGGACCCAAAATTGGGTTATGACAATGTATAACAAATGGAAGGAAGAGTGTATGTTATGATTGTTATGTGGTACTGTATCATGGCCTATTTGTTGTTACCTATTGACTTGAGATATTTATACACCTTAGTTGACATGAACTTGCCTCATGGGTAGTATAGTTGTAGACATGCCATGTAAGAGTAATTATGGATAATAATTACCTTTACTGCACAATTAATGTAACACCCCAAGCTTTTAAGGTAAAATTCACACAATCATCAAGTTAAAAATGAGAAAAAATCCCAGGAAGTTTTTTTTCCTTTAAAATAAGAAAGAATTATGAATTAACTATCATAATTGCATTCAGACATTAACATAATGCAAATTTTAAATTTCAATTTACTACATAAAATTTTAACAAAATAGTACTACATAACTTTTATACATACAAATTAGAAGCATTATTAAATACAACCCAAAAGAAAATTCTTCCATTTTCCTATTAATTTAAGTGACTATATAGAGGGAACAACCATGCATCAATTAAGGGTTACGCTGCTGAGATGAACCTGCATATTAATTTGAATAAACATAAATAAATTAATTATGATAATCTAATAAATTTTTCATTACACTAACAATTTTCTTTTAATTCATCTATCATCAATTTCTATAATTTCCCACTTGTCAACGCACCAATCTTGTAAAAATAATAACTGCTTTTATTGGTCGCCCATTTACATGGCACCAGTTCCAAACTAGGACACTGGTCCAACCATCAACCCAATCTCAGATAACGATGTTAGAGAGGGTTAAGAAGAGTGTTGATGGATAAGGTAATGAAATTGAAAAAATTATCTATAATTGTGATAAATTGCAAAATGATGATAAATTAGGTAAGTTAGTTCTAAGAAGGTGTCTTTGGAAACATTATAGTGTATATAACATGGCAAGGAATTGATTTTGAATGAGGATAAATTAAATTGGTAATGTTTGAATGCTATGGAATTGTTGATGAAACTGGACAGTTTTGTCTCTTGGTCTTCCAAAGGGAATTCGAGCATGAAAATGGGGGAATTTAGACTAGGTCTTTGTATATAAATTGTAGCCTTGGATGTTAGCTATCCAAGGAAGTTTCCCTTACTTAATTGGGAGTTTTACAACTCCATCTATGCGCTAATAACCAAGATGGGTCGGGACAAACCCTACTGAAGAGTTGACCATCTTCTCGATAATAGGTAGTTTTGAGGGCTTTAGAAGCAGAACTGGGATCTTCTCCCTTCAGTGGACTTATAACCCTGTTTCTTAGCTTTCTGAGGGATTAAGTCATGCCTTAAACTGAACTATATAATGTTAGTTATGGACGAAACACAAAACAATGTCCGAAATGAGAAATTACGTCGATTGTGATGTTGGTTTGCATTCTTATTTAAGAACCTAAGAAAAAAGGATTTAATGGGAACGTGAGATGTAAATTTGAGAAAAAAAGGGTAATATTGAATGAGATGATTAAAGAGAAATTTGTATAGATTTTGAATTTAAAATGAATAAACACTAATGAGTAAAGACGTGGTATACATGTTGATGCAGGGGGAGCCCAGGACCCAGACAATAGTTGGAGACTACTAGTGAAGCTTTTACAGGAGATAGGTGCCTAACACCTATGCTTTTTATTTTCTTTCATTTTAAATTGTTGGGCATGTTAGTGCTTTGAATGTGGTAGTCTATGTATATGATATTAATAAGAAAAAAAAATGAAAGGGGATTGGTATGAATAGAAGGTTGAGATTACAATAATTACCTATCTGGGTTTGGATAGCTAATGGTATTAATGAAGTTTCATTGGTACCGACATTTCATATGACATTAATAGCTATCCGAGTTTGGATAACTAGTGGTATCAATGAGATTTCATCGTTGCCGACATTCCTTAAATTGATTAGTCAATCTCGGGTAATTAGGTGACTAATATGTTATTACAAATTACTAACATCGGCATGGTTACTCCTGGTTAAGGGAAAAAGATAAGTTGATTAACTATTTCGGGTCGAGAATAGTTAATTATATCTATAGATCGCATTGGTATTGACAACCATTCCTGGTGTGATTAGCTACTCCGGGTAAGGAGGCTAATGATGTTAAGGGTTCTTGACATCGACAACTTTGATGTTAAACCATAGTGGATAAGAATTGATTAACTATTCCGGAGTAGGAATAGTTAATGATATCAATCGTTTGTATTGATATCGGCACTTGAATGGAATTGATTAGTCTAACTCGGTATTGAAAGACTAATGATACTAATAAGATTCATTGGTATCAACAATTACCCTTCAGAGAATGTAAGAGAAAGCATTGATTAGTTATCTCGAAAGAATGAGATAAACTAATGATACTAAGAGAGAAATATCTTGGTATCAAATAAAAATAGATTCATAAGGAGATGGTATTCGAAACCATTGAGTTGTGTTGAGATTTTCAAGATGAAATTATTCTCGGCAAATGGGTTAGGATATTAGATGGATATTGGTAATAGATGAAAAATATACGTTGTAAAAGAGGTATGCCTAATTTATGTAACAAAAGAAATGCCATGGAAATTATTACCTATCGTTGTTATTTTTTGTTACTACCTTTTATAATTATATGTACATGTTAATTTTTATTTTCAGGTTTACTAGGGTCACGTTAGGAGCAATTTTAGTTTAGTTACCTTTTGCTTTTAGCCATATAATTATTTTGTAAATTAAGAGACTTATCTCCCAAAACTTAAAATGTAATATTAACCCGTAAATTTGGATGTATGACTTCAATCTAATGTTTATAATTCTAAGTACCTATTTAACCATGCATGTTTATAGTTGAAATTAAATCCTTCACTTGACTTACATTATATGATGTTATTATGCAAGATATAGTTTATATGATGATATTATGTAACAATTGAATTATGCATTATTATTTTGTGAACTTGAATTGTATGATATTGAATAAGACGTGTTATATTGATGATGATGAATTGGGTTGAGATTTAAGATTATTGGATCGGGTTGTGAAATAAAATTGGAATTGTAATATAATTTTATCGATAACTTGAGACCTTCTGGTATAGGGGAATCTCTGCCGAAATTTTGGTGAAACCTGTATAAAAAACATTTCTTGAAATTTCCATTAATTACTGTTGCGTGTTTTCCTGGAAATTAAGACTGTTACAGAAGGGATAAGCTTTCTTTAGCTAATCTTTCTTAATCTCTTTTGATAAAAAGGTAAAAAAAAAGGAAGTAAAATATCCTTCCTATGATTGATTTCAATTTTGGTTCAAATTGAAGAAAGTTAAGTGTTTGCATGTTATGGAAGGGAAAGGTTTTATGGGTTGGGATTAATGTTAGAATGATTTAACCTTATAGGCATATTATTGTATGAAATTAATCACTAGGTAAAAAAAGATTTAAAAGTAGATGAAAGAAGAATGAAACTCTTTTTTTATAAGAGAGAGTTTTGGCCTAGGTAGTGGTAGGAGAATAAATGTTTGAGGAAGGAACTATGCTTAATTGGGATGCATGAGATGTTTGATAACATAGGGATTTAGGGTGTGCATTGGTATGAGGCCATTGTTATATAAATAAAGCATAATTGTGTTCCTGGACATTGAATATAGGTGAGTGAATTGAATGTTTAAGATGAACTATCATGTTCTGATAGGGGATACGATCACACCTAGGTCTTAGTCCAGAGCTAGAAGCGAGACCTCATGTTCGACTAGTAGGTGACCTAAACCTAATTATCTATTATCGTATGTTGTACTTGTAGTAAATACAATCTTGTTATATATGCAAATTATGAACTGTAAATTGATAGATGATAAGTGAAAATAATAGAGAATCTCTAAACTTGATTAACCATTCTGGGATATGGAAGCTAATGTTTTCAATAGGTTTTCATTGATGTCGACATTTGAATAATGTATTTTTTATTGCGTGAGATTGAAATGGGTTGGATTTGTCTACCAGGTTGTGAAGCATTATCATATCAACAAAAATTTTTGTTTATATTTATATTGAATGAATTGAAAGCATTAGCCATTCTGGGTTATGGAGGCTAATGATGCTAATGGGGGTTACCCTGGCATTGACAATGCTTGACAATTGATTAACATCCATTAAGTGGATGTTAATGATACCAGAAAATTGGTAGCAACATGATTTTAACTTGTTATCGGGTGTTGACAACTATGGATAATGTTTTAGAAATTGAATCATTGTATGGATTAGATGGCTCATGTTGTGAAGACTTGAGAGATGAAAATGAGAGATATCAAGTAAGGAGTTTTTAACGATTTAATAGTTAAATTGGTTGTTATAGTTGACTTCTTTAACATTGATATATGATGTATGTGCTCACATTATATTGATATATTGTTGACTTTCATGTGCATCACACTCAGTAAAAAACTAGCTTTTATGTGAAGTCACGTTCATTTTGATATTGATTTGGTAGTGAAACCATTTTGTTATTGTATTTATTAAAATTGTATTATATAGGATATTTCAAGAATTGTAATGTTAACTTAAACATATTTATATTCATTTTGCTCTAAGTTAAGATTGTAAGTTACATATTATTCACTAAATACTTTAACATTATAAGTTTGCTTGTGTTATTGTACATCATTAAGATTAATGAACTTAAAATCTTTATGTGTATGTGTTGAACTATATGTTTGGAAAAAATATCATTTGAGAGTGTTGTTTGTGAATGGTTGAGATCTAGGGTAAATGAATCAAGTGTTGAAAGGTTAAGATGCATGTGTTAAACATCATATCGTGTGACTCGAAATGAGGGAAATAGTTTGGTACATAAATAAAAGGTTTTAAATTAATTTGTGTAAATCGATTGGCCACTTGGGATCACTGGGTGAACCGATCGACCACTTGAAAGATTGAACAGTAAAACTAACTACTGTCCAATTTGGTTGATCAAACAGATCAACCGATACCACTAATAGTGAACTGTCTTGGAAATCAATGGAGTTGTATTTTGTAGAAGTATGAAACCTTACTAAGTAGGAAGGATTCGTGATAATATATATAAAATTCCTCGCACTATACAATTAATTATTTGAAAGTATTCCTGGGAAAATGAGGACATTACACAATTACCTCTAATAAACGGTAAAATAATAATCTTATTATTTAAACCCATAACTCATTTGTTTTTGTTTCAAATTATTTTTTTGTGTTCTTAAATCGTTTTAATATGTTGATGCCAAAAATAAAATTTAAAAAATAAAAAAACATTATTTCAATGTATTTTCAAGCGAAAAGTACTTTGAAAAGAAATCACTACCGCAATGTCATACGAGCTTTAAATCAAGATATTTCCATCGTACAATTTCCATAGACTGAGAATGCACCTTATTAAAATATTTCTAGGCTTCACCATAAAAAAAGGTGCACCATAACTCCATCCACCGCATCATGTGAATGATGTTATGTCATGTTTTTAGCAGTCTTTTTGTGACATGAATAACCTTTGCAATCTATGTGTGATTAAGAAGTATCTAAGTTTCATATGTGCAATAATAATCCTTTCCTTGCCAATTTTGAGTTTATAACGAGTATGCCAGCATATTCTGCACTCAGTCAACTCTGAATTTTCAAGGTAGTACAACGTGTAGACACATGTTAATTTTCTGATATCCTATAAAATTTCATCATGGGTTTATCACTATAAAATTTATCTTTTAACCTATTCTCTTTAGGTTGCTTTTTGCTCATTCAACAATTATGTCATAACCAACCTCATGAACCATTATGGTGAACACTTATGCAATGACCAATAATTTGTTGTGATTTGTGCACTCATCCCATAATGATTCTTCAGAGTCTTTAAAAAGATAAAAAAACTTGGTCGTGTCTGTATTAGATTCTTCATCTACTATTGGACATTAACCGATATAACCTTGATGCTTTCTCATTGCATCCATAACCATATTCCTATAAGAATTACTATTGTCATCTACAACTTCATGTACATTGCTAGAACTAGAAGTTGACCCAACCATCCTTTCTATCATGATCTCGTGAGGAACATATTGTTATCCGTGTACAAACCAACATAGGTATCTCTCTATGAATTTTTTTTGTAGAAGATGCATCGTTACAACATCTGGATCAAGAAACATTTTATTTTTACACCTATTATATGGATATCTAATAATGCCTCCACTAATATTTCTCAGATTAGATAGTGAATAATTAATAAAAGCCTAAACCCCATTACAATAATTCATCTTATGCAATCCTTCAAGTGAATCTCGATATATCCATGAACGATTATCAATTACTTATGTCAAACCTATTTAGAATATTGATGACAACATGTATTAATTAATTACGTAAACTAAATAAATAACAGAACATTGATTTAACTCAAACTTATTCAAACTATTTTAGTAGTACTACTAATTCATTATCAATTTCAAATTTCTATATATTTACCAAAAAACTCAACTCAATAATAAAATTGACCTGTTAAATAAACCATTATTTATTTTATCACAAAATACCTAAGTCACAAATTCAAATTAAATTTCATCAATTTACAAACAAATAAAATTTTACAAAATGTTAAACATACCCTAAAATATATACATTATATATTCATACAACAAATTTATATGAGAAAAAAGCTATAAAATTAATAAGTAAACACTCAAACAAAATACATATACTATAAAAATATACTATAAAAATTAACATTTTAAAATTGAGTTAAAAAAAAAGGGGTAGTCTTGCTTACTTGAAGTGGATAATCATCAATAAAATTTGAATCAAAACAGGAATGTTGACAAACTGAGTGTTGGGGTGGCCGAATTTGTAGTGGGGGTTGATCTGTGATA
>Ga0307510_10006981_pt1 | contig 13464 bp, 11 predicted proteins | sample 12_EM_MG_FD_207224 | JGI IMG/M metagenome (GOLD analysis project Ga0307510, IMG submission 207224) | Populus trichocarpa ectomycorrhiza microbial communities from riparian zone in the Pacific Northwest, United States - 12_EM | ecosystem: Host-associated > Plants > Roots > Unclassified | place... | reverse complement strand
TTAGATATTTTAATTTTTGAATTTTAATGTGTTGATATTTTTTAAATTGTGGATTTTTTATTTTATTTTAAAACTGGGAATTTTAGTGTGAATATTTTGTACAATTTGTGTGCATTTTTTTTTTTTTATTGTACACTTAATTTTTGTCATGATGAATTTTACTTATGTATTTTAGGAGTGTTTTACATATAAAAAAATAACAAAAACATAAAAATCTATATATATATCATGTTATTGTCGTTTTCTCGATTTTTTATTGGGTCAAAGCCCATTTGTTTTTATTTTATCATCTGCATGAGTCTAGTGCCCATTTCGTCCAAAATAATAATAATAATAATAAATATTCTTTGTTTTAAAAAATATGTTTTGTTAGTTGTGATCTTTGATATAATAAACTTAAAGCGAGCTGTTATTTTGGAGGTTAATGAGGATTAACCCATCTTTTATTTCTTTTTCAGACAATTATTTTATTTAGAATATTCTAAGAGACTATTAACATTATTGTTACTTGAACTATATTTTTCAGTGCAAAAAAAAATCTAGGTGTAGCCTATAGTGTATTGGGTGTCTATAGCTAATAATATATTCTAGCAAGCATGTTTGAGAATGTAATTGCGGTTATTTAAAAAAAATTATTGATTGAAATTGAATTTAAAAAATTTCTATCATAAAACTAAACTAAAAAAATAATATAAATTTTGAAATTATATAATATATAATGCATTTCAAATTTGAATTTATAATTACTATAGATTTGAAAGAAATACTATTCTATCACTTGATTTTGTAATTTTATTAAAAAAAAATGCTTGATTAAAAAAGCAATAAAAATTCAAATAATGCATGTTAACTCCTATACTATTATTATTATTATTATTATAATTTTCTTATTATTTTTTTTGTTTTTATATTGTGCCGAAAATATTCAAAATACATCTTAAATCAAAAATTATGATACAAGTTTAAATAAAAATAATTTACAATAAACACATGCTAAGAAATTGCAATTCAAAGTTCTTCATTAAAAGTTTTTCTCATGTATTTCATTTTAGCACCATTACCTAAACTAAAAAGTTTGAACATTGCACTGAGGCTTGTAGCCCACCGGTTTTGGCAGGATTTCCCTCATCCTAGATTCAAGCCTCAGCGTACACGCTTGTCACCCCCGCGATGCCTTACCTGCCTACTGGGCTTGCAGGGTGTTCAATGGGTCCGAAATTAGTCGTGGTGCGTGTAAGTTGGCCCGGACACCCCGGGTTATCAAAAAAAAATAAAAATTGAACAACCCTCCAAATTTTGCATAATTATGTCAGGTTGATCACACATCTGTGCAAAATTTGGCATAAAATTTGCATGATCTAATCTACTTATCTTCCCTTTTCTCTCTAGGCCTACATTTGTTTCCAAAAGCTGCATGAACTATACACATCATACATCCATTGAGCAATATACTTCATCGAACTGGCCTAGCCAACGCAAAATTGGCATCCGAATTAACTGACACCAACAGCTCTATCAAAATTACCTCATTCGGGAAGTGGATCTTGAGGCCAGGTTCAATAAATCCTGCTCATAAAATACCAGGATGTAAGCAGCAAATAACACCCCCCAAAAAGAAAAAAGAAAAAAAAAAACGAAGACAAAGATAACGAATTCTTACCAGGGGATAAATTTCGTCCACCATAAAGCTCCTTTGCTAGGGGATTGGCTGCCCAATGATTCACACCGACCCCGCTTGTAGGTTGGAAACCGACAATTTTCCCATCAGTTGACAAAACCACCTAAAATTGAACCACAAAACAGCAGGTCAATAATGTGGAATAGTTGTTCAAGCATGACAATGAAGAAAGAAGACATGAACCATGATGTTTTAGCCCAATAACACAAAAGTAAAAATAATGTCAGTACATAAAAGTTGCCATTACTTGCACATCATCACATGGCATACCCCCCCATCAAACTGTATTGAATTTGAAGCCACTGGAGCATCATGGGCCAACGATAATAAGTTTCTTTTCATTTTATTGTAAGAATCAAGGGAGAGTGTGGTCTGATCCATTTGATCCACTCAATCATTATTCACGAGAAACCACTAGTCAAGGTGTGAAATGACAAATGGGGATAAGACCGGCATACATTATGAACTCAGGTTCTAGAATGACAAATCCCAACCTGATGCCTATGCTCGTACTTATTTGAATGAAAGTATAACTTGTGCATTTCTTCATTTAAAAACCACATATTTGATTCAATAAAGAAGGCAAAATTCATGAATACGAATTAGGCCAGAGAAAGCAAAAATTTATGCATTTCCCCGTCACTTTATCCTTTGCATTTCTTAAATATAAGGGAATAGAAGCAGAACATCGTAGCTGATTCACATTAGAAAGCACTACCCAGATACATCCGAAAATGGAAGACAAAGCAAAGAAGATAGAAAAAATTGGATTACCTGATAACTAGCAATATCCTGTGCAGATGATTTCAGATCTGCATCAATCTTCTGTATGGGGGTAGAATCGGTTGAATTTTCTTCACTAGCAGCATCAGCTTCATCCATCGTTTTGAAGTAAGCTGGTATTTCACCAATCCAGGCACCAATCTTCTTATCTGTCACTATATTACCAGGCCAGCCAAAAGAATCCTTCATCTTTTTGCAAATCAAGATGCAAAATTCTTGTAACTATCCAGATGAAGTTTAAGTATTAGTTTATATAAAAAAATCGACAGGAGATAAAAAAAAGAACATAATGAAATTTAAGAATTATAAAAGACAAATAGCCAGCCAAACAATAACCACTTCACCCAGCCAATCTCAAGGCATCTGTAATAGGCACAAGCAGTGCCAGATTTTGACAGGAAGAGTGAGTGTGCTCATACACTTGACACACAGACATAAGAACATATGATGGGAGCACTAGACCGGCATAATGTTTCCAACATATGCATACCTTTGCAGCATCCAGAGATTCATTTACTGCAAACTGAATTTCTGATGATGGAAGAGAACTATTTTCTTGAGCATACATTCGTCCTTTGCGGAGATGAGGAAGGCAAAACTGACTAAGAGCACTGATGCTGACGAGGAAAATTCCACTTACAAGTGTCACTGACAAGACATTCATCAAAGAAGAGCTCCTCTGGAAGAAAAAAGAATTGTTAGCCTGGTGCCTATGGATTCAAAATCAATTTAAGAAAGGCTTCCACTATTATGCATTGTTAGAAAGCTGGAAATGGAGGTCATTCACATAGCTCCCCACAGTGTATTAAGTGGTGCACATGGATAAAGCAGGACAAAAGTGTTCTTGATAATGTGAAATATGCTTTCTGTTAGGTATGGATGATTCTGCTCTTGTGAATCTATATTCTCATGTGTCTGGTTTGCAAATAGAAATAATAGGACTCGACCTTTGAAAAAGATTTATTACTGTCAAAAAATGAATTAAAAAACGCTAAGACACAAACAGTCTACATTACACACCTTTTTTTTGGACAAATTGGTAAAATTTGAAACAACACCACATGATAACTCTTCGTTGGGCATTGTATATATATCTTCATAGTACATATCAAATATTTCAGCCAATCCAACCTACAAAATTACATAAACTAGTGTCAGAACAGAAATAACATCAATTCAATTCAACAAACAATGACATAAACAAGACATGATAAGAAAGCACATCCACCCCTCAGCATCCTTCAAGCCACTCAAAATTCATATTGACAAGAACATGAAGGGAAAAAGAACTTGGACAAAATGCAAATCACATGGACATCATATCATCCGCTTTGAAAGCAATGACTCCTATTTTTGAAATTTCATTAAGAGTGGATCTTCAGATAGGATTCAAGTGTTCAACAACAACAACAGAATATGCTCCATCAACAGCCAGAAGCCAAAGACTAAAAGAAAGAACAAGGTACCATTAACAATCAAGGGCTCATGACAGAAGGAGAGAATAGAATACCATTTGGGAGTGGGTCAAAAGTACTTCCCACCTATTCCCTGAAGATTCTCTCCACCCTTCAAATTTTGCATCCTTCACTTTATCAGCATCAACCTGTAGCCTATAAGCAGGTACATGCTCGCTTGTCCAAGCACTGAACTCAGGACCACCAATTTTTTCCAACTTAGAGTATGCTAAAGGAGTCCACCATTTATACTTGCGCTTCACTTTTATTCCCTGAAATCTTTCCTTACTCGAATTAAAATTCTCAAGCAAGCTCTTAGCATTCTCAACGATCTCATCTTCAAACAACTTATAAATGACAACCGAGGAATCTCTTGATACAATTCTTTGAGGCTTCCGGAGCCAGCTAAAAAAACCACCAGGACCCTTCCCCATAAAATCATCAAGGAAAAGCCTTTCAGTGTTTTGAAGAGCAGCAATGCAAACAGCTTCTGCGAGCAGAGATATAACTTGTTCATCTGATGAACCGAGAAAGAAGGAAGCAGGAACCTGCTGATATGAAATGAATAAGAGAACTGAACCCATCAGTATCAAGAGGCACCTGCACGACACACCCATTAATAACATATCACATAACAAAGTTACACAAATATCAAAAATACTCAAACCCTTAAACAAAATAAAAAGGAACAATAATTATATTTCCAACCTCTCTCGGGTTTTCAAGATCCTTCATGTTTCTTTCTGTTCCGGGTCTGAACAAAACGAGTTCAAAGTTCCATATCCGTTGCAAAACTACTTGTCTAAATGTCATTGAAAGAATGTTCTGAGACATAGTGCCTGACAGAACATCTTCCTTGAAAGACCTTTTCAATCTGATTGCTTTCTCCTTAACTTTCTTTGCTGGCAAAAACTGTTAGAAAGAATCTCATATCAGACTAGACATTATTGTATGCATGTATGTATAGCTTCAAGTTCCAATATTTTGTTACTGAAAAAATAAGTAGTATCATCTCAATTCCGTAATTATAGTTTAAGACTTCATAATTTTACTTCAAATTCAGCAATTAAGTATAAACATAAACGCAGTGACTTCAAAATATTTTAGAATTTTTTTAAAAAAAACCCTGACCAATCGAGTGGAGACGGTAGCGTGCTCATCGGCGGGGCCAGGGAAGACAGTCTCAACAACCATTGCAGGGACGCCGGATTCAAGGTGTTCAGAGGCGGCACGGCCACCATCGGCGGCGGCGGCAGTAAGGGCTTGGTCGAAGCGGACGGAACCGACTAGGCTTAGCCGGGCCAAGTCGTTCTCGAAGGTTCTGACACAAGGGAGAGTATTGTCATTAGAGTCCGCTACGAATTGGAGTATTTGTTGTTCTTGTTGTGTGGGTTTTGGAGTACAATGGAGGACGTGGAGGGGAAATTTGGGAATGGTTAGGGGTAGTTTGGGGAAGAAAAACGTAGGGATTTTTGTAGTTGGTCTGGACTTGGAGGAGAGGGAAGGAGGGAGCGGAGAGAGGAGAGGAAAGGAAAGGGGAGAGAGAGCTTGTGGAGGAGGATGCATTTTTTTGATGAAGGGAATGGCTTCTCTCCTCTGCCTCTGGGTTTTTAGAGGGTTTTGTTTTGAGTGGTGGTATGCTCTCGAACGACTCGTCACTCTTAAAACATTAAGAGACTAGTCGTTTGTTAGCCTTGAAGTAAAGATCGTAAGAAACAGAGGTACCAGTTACCAAGAAGAAGAAGAAGAAGAAAGCCTTAATCTCAAACTAGTTGGAGTCGGCTACATGGGTTCTTTTGCATCAAAAATACATATTATCGAAAATAATTTAGCACATCAGAAAGGCTATTGATGATGACAGGTTCAGAAAGGAAAAAGGGAAATCCATGTAATAAAACCTGGTTGACAATGGCAGGCAATTATTGCCTCCAAGGAAGGGATCGATATCACTTTGCCACATTCTTCTTCAAACTACAAGTACAAGAAAAAAGATGGTCAGATCCAAAATGGTAGCATATGCAAGTTTGCAAAATAGAGCTGTGAACAGGGCTATACTTACATATAGGATATCATCACTCTTGTAAGGTTATTTTGATTCTTCCAGACTCACATACAGTTCAGATCTTCTGGGCCTAGTTTTATATATAACTCTTATTCTAATACGTCAGAATCATAGCCATCAGAAGAAACTAGATCATCTCAGCGTGTACTGTTGTCCCTATCCTTCGAATACTTGATATCAACATGGCAACTGAAAAGCTCATACAAGACATCACGAGCAGAGGTAATATGACTGATAACTTCAGATTCCGGATATATTGCATTGGATAAGAAAACTCCAGAACATCCATTTTATAACTGGGATCCAAACTGCAGCTGCAGCCATCACTAAGTGACACTCACCCCAATACTTGTCGAGTTTTTCTTTCATTTTGACAGCTATTGCTCGCACAAAAGCATTATTATCCCTTCACTTTTTATTCTGAAAGTCCAATATCCCGACAGTCTTGGTAAGGAATGTGTTTGCAGTTGGATGCTTTGTCCCGAAAATGCACTCATGACACCATGAAGAGCTTTTACAAACCTCCCCTGCTCTTTCCCATTTCTCTGAAGTAGGCAGCCAGCAATGGTTTTGATTTCCGTATCTTGTGATTGTTTCTTTAAAGTTCCATGCAGAGGTTAACATGGAATATGTTGTGCTCTGTGACTGTATACATCTAGAAACAATTTTCTTGAAGGCAACTGCAATTGCTTGACAATTTCGCTGAACTTACGAAGAATTGTTCTTTTGATGAACATAGATGTCTCTAACACCTTCACGTATATCGTCAACTATGTTCCATAAGGTCTATAACGTACATGTGCACAACAATGCTGATAAAAAAAACTTGCCACCAGGAAAAATCTTTCCATTAGCTTAACTTCTGTCCTAATTCAGACACTCCAAGTATGTCGTATGAATCATTTAAAATCAACACTTCTTCATTTAAAGATTCAGCAACCGATTGTAAAGGTTTTCCTGCTCTCTTTATAAAATACACAAGTGCTCATTGCCTTTGCTTCTTCATTGGCTTCGGATGATTTTCATCAGAGACAGATTTTTTGGAAAAAAAAAGAGAGAGGACACGTACAAGGAATGCAACAAAAGAAAGAAGATGATCGATTGATTAGGCTTTTTAAGTTTAAGAGGCTTTAAAAACATGTGCCCTATATAAATTAAGAACCCATTAATACTAAGCCTAACCAAGCTATTCGAAAAATAAAAAATAAAAAGCATTCAATGGGTGACGGACTCAAAATCAGACATTGACTAGAGAAATAACTTGATGAAAAAGGATTAAAAATAAAGGTAGAACTAAAAAACAAATATGATAAACCAAACAACAATGCAACAATCAATCCCACACTGTCTAATTCTAATAGTAACCAGATAGAGATAGATGGTACTTCCTGTTCGCTGGCCCAATTTTCACAATGTTAAAACAATAATTTGCATTCGGAAATGAGATTTTAACAAATATACAGAATCTAATTTGAGTTCCTTTTCTCTTTTGTTTTACAGCTTTAACTGAACCAATAGACATGAAAGTCCAATTTTCAGTAACCATTCCTATACCCCCTCTGGGCTGGGGTATAGGCATCGAAGTTAGTAATCTTATTTGCAGGGAAACCATAAATAGCTTGCTAGAGAGTGTCTGTATGGAAGTTTGACAATAATTGCGCGCATGGAAATGAGGCCATTGTAGACGGAGATCCATATTATTCAGTTTAGCATTGCGCAATATAATAAACAATCAGATGCCAATATAAGATTGACAATATGATCAACCGGCACCGTTCAGTGTTATCTCATTATTTACCTGTTATGAAATTCCAATAATGCTGTAATGTTTGGTTCCTGAGATAAAAGGGATATAAAGATAGATAGATACTGTACTAAAATAAAAGAAACCGTAGAGATAAAATATATTTAATTGAAAAGATTTATATAAAAATAAATGTATTTGAGTAAATTTATACACTTTTAAAATAGAAGGTATGGAAAGAATAAATAGATAATATTTATTGTTTTCTATTTGTAAAATGTTTTTGTAAAAACCTCTAAATTTTAAAATTATCCAATTAAAATAAATAAGGTTAAAAATAGTTATTATCATAATTTTAAAACACAACTTGGAGGTTGATTCAGTGCAAGGCTCAGGTCACAAATCAAAAGGGTAAATTTGGATTGACCCGAGTCAATATAAAAATAAAAGAAATTATTATCATAGTTTTAAAATTTAATTTAGGAGTCAACCCTATATAAGGCCCGGGTCATGGTTCAAGAGGGTCAATCTGAGTTGATCCGGGTCAACGTATGGATAAAAATAATAATAATTATTATTATTATAGTTTTAAAACCCAACTCGAGAGTCTATTAGGAAAAAAAGTCTAGGTAACGAGTTGAGAGGGTCAACGTATGGATAAAAATAGTTATTATTATAGTTTTAAAACCTAATTCAAGAGCTGACCAGGAACAAAACCTAGGTCACTGGTCGAGAAAATCAACCTGAGTTCACTGAATTATTTATATAAAAAAAAAAATCAAAGCAACCTTATTTGGCCAAAAACAAATTTAGAAAAAAAATCAATGAGTTTTTGAAAAACCCCCCCCCCTTTCTTTTATCTTGGGTCAAACTGTGTTTTATCTGGGGTCAATTTAAGTTTTTTATCAGGTCAGGTCATATCAATCCTTCTTCTAATTTTTTTAAATTTAGACTAGTCTAGGCCCTAAATGAACTTGTCGGGCAAGTCCGGGTTTTATAACTAGGATTATTATAATATTATTAACTTCAACACTCGATATAAACTAAAGTGAAAAAAAAATCTAATTATTTTTTAAAAAAATATGTAAATTTGACAATAATAAATATTAAAAATAAAATAAATTTTTTTTATAATTTATTATGTATTATTCATCATAACTAAACATGATACAGAGATAATCACTCTGTCTCATACATTATTACCAAATACAATTTTATCTTCATTGTATTTTTTTGTTGTCTTGTCTTTATTGCTTTATCTTTTTTGTTCCAAGACAGTAACTAAATGTTATCATAGAATTTGTGCATGATAGTAACAATAAGAAGAAATCCATGCAAATATTGTATAGAAATTTAGATTTTTTACTTTTATTTTTAAGTATGTATTTGATATTATGGTAACTTTTATGATTATAATTTTTTTAAAAATAATATTAAAAAATAGTGTGTGTATATATATATATATATATATATATATATGAACTCCACAAATGCTTTCCAATAGCAAAGACATCCTGGCGTGTACATATAATTTCATCAGGTTAATCACAATGTGAGAAACTTATTACTGCTATAAATCCGACAAATTTATTCTATCTTTAGAAACAACTACTCAGACCTAACCATTCACAAGTAAAAAAGTGAATTTCCATGGATGATGTATAGATCGATGTAAAAGATATGATTGTGCTCGAAATCATTTCTTCACATGAAGACCTTGTACCAATTTGCACCATGCAAAGAACAATGACTTGGAATACTTCCAGAAAATTCACTATTATATCTTATCATACTAGGTTGTCAGAGGATGAATAACACATTGGGAAAAAGGAAATTGCAAACAAGGCTTGTAGTATTCAAATAATATTTACAAATTCCCGAAAGAGACAAATATCATATAGTCGAGGTCCTCGAGGACAGGACAGTCTTAATAAAAACATATTTTCCAACAGCAAGATACCAGCAGCAAATAGTTACATAAAGACTTGAAAACCCCAAAAAATGTCTGTAAAGCATATTAGCAATTGTTTTCATCCACCGCTTGCTATTCTAGTGGTCTTCTGCTCTCCAGAGTGAATCAGCATACCATATCAGTTGTATAGAAATGTTCTGGGGGAAAAAAGCCATTTTGTTTCACCTTCCATAAGTTAGAATATGCTCCAGCTTCCACAACAGCAGTGCAGGAAGCAACTCTCATGTGGAAATGAACTATGCACAATTCTGTGTCGAAAAATGAGCTTCAACTCATGTTATTAGGATGAAAATCTACGACGAAATTCCTAAGCTAATGCAACTAGAAGATAAATGGTGCTTGTTCCTCATCAATCACGGTTTCTTGTACTGTGTCAGATAGTAGCCTTCTAGATTCTCAACGAGATAATCATCATAATGTGGACCTGGCCCATAGTCATATGCTTCATTGGTTGGTGCTACCTGAGTTGAGCCTGAATAAACATTTCCAACACCGACCTTGGCATTCACTTTAGTCCTTCCTTTAACAGCACGCTTGTTGTCAGGCGGGAACTCGGCGGTGAGTCTTCCCATCTGCTTCTGCAGATCAGCAACTGATTCATTTGCTATTTTCCCCTTGGCAGTCTTCTTTCCATCAACAGCCTTCAATTCTAATCTATATAAAGCACAAGCATCACACTTATTGATTTCATATTCGTACAGATGCCACTCAAAATTGTTCAGTGGTTGTGGATCCATGTAATATGATCTCTTCAACCCTCCAAATTCATTCATAACTTGCTTCCTTGATTCATGCCAACCACGGCCAGTGTAATCAGGCAATGACCTTTGCTTTCTGTTCCCACTTTCAAATGCTCTGCGAGGCTTATCAAAAAAGAGCCATTCCCTTAATGTTTCACCCTCAAGGACAGAAAGATCAAAGAGCTCTGTGATATCAGAAGAAAATTAATTGAATATGCAAAAAATTGCAAAGGATATTCTGAGTGATTAGAAGATATGCTCTGCTTCAAATAGACATAATAAATAGCTACTGCTTGCCAAAGATATAAAGCAACACATATTAACATACCAGGTGCATTCCATGGGGACTTTGCAGTTGCAGCTCCCTCACATTCCGGGATACCAACATCTTTTCCTTCAGCCTTTGCACTAAGGGCAGCAAATAGAAGACCATCTTTCAGGCCAATTCCACCAGGTCTGAGAACAGGGCTCATTCCAGGTGGCCCTTCATTCAATGCTAGAGAATGATGAAAGCTGCTACAATAGTCCTGACACCATTCCAACCCTCCTTGAGCAGGCCTTGGACAATCCCAAAGGGCACATTTTGGGCCCAAGAATGCAGAGGGCGGAGGACACATGCTTGGCAGATAGCTAGAAACATGATGCATACCATCCTCTTCACCCAAATCTGTGCCATTAAAACTAGTGTAGAAGTTTTGCTCAAAACTCTGAGGCAAATCAAACTGATGGTAATCCAACTGGGCAGCCCCTTCTATGTTATTAATCGCCAGGCTACGAACTCCCGAAGGGGAGTCTTTGCATTGATCAACAAATGGAAAGGCATGCTCTTGCTGACCATGATTCACAGCATATTCCTGAAACAAAGTAACCAAAGCATCCTTTCAGTTTTAGCCACACATCAAAGTGAAAGAAATTATGAAAATAAAGCTATTAAACATGCAACATTATCAAACAATAAGATAAAACTTAGCCATTTTAAGCTCCTAGTAAAAGTATTTCAAGTCTCAAACACAAATAGACACAAGGACTACAAACAATTAAGAACTAAATCACCATGCAGTCACCAAGCAAAGAGGATAAGTTGACAGAAAAACCACAGTTTTTACATCTTTTCATGTTTGTTTACTCTTAAGCAAGACAACTGCACGGATGTACAGAAGCAAAGGGATTTTATAATCTGAATACACCAGAAATATATCAACTTAATGCTGAGATAATAAATGTCCTAAGGTTTCAACTTATAAACTATAGAGCAGTTACTTGAAATGACGATTTATTTCAAGAACATAGCACAAATGTGTTTAATTCAGAGAGAAGAAGCATCTGGTAGACTCAGACTAAAAATTGAGATGAAATGCAGAAAGAATAAGACAGCAAGAACCACAAATATTCAACACCCAAGAATTTAGAACGATATTAACTGCCGTCATCAATATCCCAAGTGGAGCCAGTAATAACCAAATTTTGCATTATGACCTATAACGGAGCATTATTGCATCTCCCAACCTTGTCCAGCGCCAACACCCATTAAACACTTTCCTAAACAATTTGTTGTTTTAACTTGCACTCTGTTTAGATTTCAAGTGTTGAACATTGTCAGCATGGGCAAGCTTTGACTCAGTAACCACAAAACAATAAGCAGAGCACCAACAACAATATTCTCCACTCTCGACCATACTATTCTATTGAATTCCAGCCCTAGAGTGTAAATCTTATAATTATTCTTCCTTTTATCATTTAGTGGTAGGCATGGTGGACATGCAGGTAAATATGAAAAACAAAATCCTCTGTTAAAAAGATGACGTGAACATTGCATGAATCCTACCATGCAATGACCAATTCTACGTAAAACCCAAAATCTGGATCGGATATGATATTTTTGGAATCAAGCTATAAAATTAAGTTCATTACTAAATCAAGCCTTCCACCACAAGAGTGGCAACTTAATAACATAACTGAACAGAAATTGCCATGAAATCCATCCTAAGAAGCAAGAGTCAAATCTTAATTCTGCATATTCCCAATTAAGCTGCTCACACACTCGAGTCTGGCTTTCAACCATGTTTAGTGATTTGCTTGACAACCATGGAACACAAACCAAAGCTGCAAATATGGAAGAGATATATGCAAACAACTGTATGCAATAAAAGAGAGAAGAGAGTCTCTAGCACGTCCTTATTCCAATTAACATGTGACAACAAACAGCAATCATATTCTAGAATTCAAAACTAGTTTTTGTTAGCAAAGCCAACATAAAAATCACAAAATAATAATAATAAATAAAAAACCCTACCTCTTGAAAGACCACATTATCTCCACCTTGCATGCTCTGATCATTAGGTTCCAGCTTTGGTGCTGCTAGTGCACTAGTGGCATCATCTTCCTCCTCACAGAGCTGCAGCAGCCTACATATGTCTGTCGAGAATGACCCAAGACTACCACCCTATAATCCCACAAAAATTGCAATTCACAATTATGATAATCACCCATTACAAACAAAGTATTATGCATTCTCATTACATGTATTGATATATGTCAAGTTCTCAAAAACATACATGGTATGTAAAGATATACATGTACTCAAAACGGGATAAAAATTTCAATCCTAACTTGTTGCAAAGAAGATGCTGGAGAGGGCTCATTGAGCTCGGATTTCCATTCACGAAGCATCTGATGAACTTGCTCTTCGAGGACAGCCACATCAACCGTGCGGCTTTCTTTCCTAGCAAACTGCAGATCCAAGAACATCCCTTGAAGATCATCAACACGGTTCTTTGCCTTGTCCTTGAAAAGCTTATGAGATGCTGACTTGCAATTGATCTTTGAACCCTTCCCCATCACAGTAGCACTCCCTTTACTCTCCACAAAACCCTACAACCAAAACTCCATTTAATACTAGGCACAATAGCTTCTAATAAACAATGAACATAAAGCACATTCTCAAGTAGACTTAGCTTAAACCAAAGGAATACCATAAGAGCCATTCAAGAAAATCCCAATTAGATAATAACAATAATCACCATAAAAAAAA
>Ga0307510_10006980_pt1 | contig 13465 bp, 11 predicted proteins | sample 12_EM_MG_FD_207224 | JGI IMG/M metagenome (GOLD analysis project Ga0307510, IMG submission 207224) | Populus trichocarpa ectomycorrhiza microbial communities from riparian zone in the Pacific Northwest, United States - 12_EM | ecosystem: Host-associated > Plants > Roots > Unclassified | place... | reverse complement strand
CAGCAACGACAAATCTGCATCCGATTTGTGCCGTTGCTGATTCCGTTGCTAAATTGTTTTAGCAACGGATGTTAGCTTTATTTGCAACGGAATCGTCCGTTGCTAATTACTCCATTTTTTAGTAGTGTTGCCAGCTTGCGTGAAAATTAAGAACTACAATGTGCTTTTGTCATTCTATCCTTATCTTCAAGATAATCCTTATCTTCAAGATAATGATAGTTATCCGGTTTTGAATTTGATTCTTAATCAAATTCAAACTTCAAAGAAGAGAATGAGTTTGATTGAAATTTTATTTCTCACAAGCGACATGATTCTTGTATTATAAATACAGATCCTAGTGTATGCGAAAAGGGGAGGAGGAGAGGCCCCCAAGGTGGAGAGACATTACAGAAAAAAAAAAAAACACAAGAAACCTAAAGAGGTGACCATTACAAGAAACCTTAGAGGGGGAGGAAAAGAAGGGGAAATAAAAGAAAAAACGAGAAACGGTTCTCCAATCATCTCAGCCTCCCTCTCAGCCCTTTCCCTTTCCCTTTTTTTTCCTCTTTCCCGGTCCCTAGATCTTCACAGAGAAGGGCTCCCCCGGTTAGCCCCCCTCTTTTTTTCCCTGGCCTCCAAGAACCCAGACAAGAGAAGAACCCCCATCTCCTCTGTTCAGACCTCCATCACCATCGACTTGACTAGGGAAGACACAGAAAAACAGAAATAGAGGGGGAAGCAGCAGCAGTCGGGCAACCCTCTATCACCATCGTCTTTGTTTTCCAATAATAGCACAAGTAACAGCACATGAAAGAAAGACTATGGAAGACGTAGAAAAACAGAAACAGAGGGGGAAGCAACAGTAGTCGGCCAACCCTCCATCACCATCGTCATTGTCTTCGCCTTCACTCCATAGCTGCACCAGCCCCAACAGCTCTTCCACATCGTGAACATCCAGCAGTCCTCAATTGAAGCAGCCGCACTGATCTCAGCAACACTAGAAGCCATCATCCTCAACTGCGACAACCCTTTACCCTGTCGTCTTTGTTCTCACCAGCACAACGTCTCAGCACCGCAAGCTTCCCTCTGGCAGCAGCAACATGCAACTCCAGGACGACCACACCACAGAGAACAACAAGTGGGATTTTCAACTGTGAGCAGTTACCTGATCGTCACCATCGTCTTCGCCCGCACTCTGCAGCTGCACAAGATTCGTTCTGTATTGTTACAGAAATTGATTCATAAAGAAAACAAGGGAGCACAGGACAAATGGAGAGGAGGGAATACTAGTGGAGAACAAGAAGAAACAAAAAAGGAGGACAAAGCAGCCAACTAGTCTTCCTCCACCAGCATCTCCATGGCCAGTAGCAGGTAAGTCTTCTCTTCCCTGTCTTTGCAAATATAAGTCACTTTTCTCACTGTGCATGCAAATTTAATTACCCTGTCACTGTTGCATGCATGCATGAATTGTTCACGCATGCACGCAACAGTGACCAGCCAGGTCACTAGCGGGCTGGCTGGATCCAGCCCAGCCTATACGGTTGGGCTAGATCTAGTCCAAAAAAAAGATAAAAAAACATCATAGAAATTTCTTTTTCAAATTCATTTGTACGAAATTATTCACTGATGCTAGAGTTAGAAATATTGTATTTTTTGGATTTACGCGATATTTACCAACGCTAGAGTTGGAAATATTCGTAGGAATTGTTCACTGACGCCAGAGTCAGAAATATGAAAAGAAGAATAAAAAAGGAAAAGGAGAACAAATTCTTTGTAATTTTAGACAAAATTCATTTCTGCGAAATTATTCACTGATGCTAGAGTTAGGAATATCGTATTTTTTGGATTTACGCGATATTTACCAACGCTAGAGTTGGAAATATTCGTAGGAATTGTTCACTGACGCCAGAGTCAGAAACATGAAAAGAAGAATAAAAAAGGAAAAGGAGAACAAATTCTTAGCAATTTTAGACAAAACCAGCAATTCAGCTTGACTCAGGTAGAACGCTTAAGGGGTGATACCATCTTCCCTTTTGCGTAACCAGTCCCATACCATATAATCTCTGTTAACCAGTTAAGGTTTATAGTGACCATAATACTAGGTGACGACTCCTTAAACAAGATATTTTCCTCTAAAATAACAAGATGTTATTTGTGTTTTTTCCATGTGATTAATTCTTAATCAATCGTCGCGATATCCAGGTGTAGCAATATGATCAAACATTATAATATATTTTTTAATTTACTTTTCGTTATACTACTGAAATATTGAGAAGTAAACTACTTTCAGGAAACTATTTTTTATAATATCACTTAAAAAAAAACTAGTGTAATTGTAATGTAATTATAATTGTAATTGTGATTTTCTTCTTGGAAAGAAAGAAACACTATTTCTTCTTGAAAAGAAAGAAAGACTATATTTAAAGAAATATATAAATAAAAAACAAAAATTAATAACACGCTCTTTGGTTGTTCGATCTAAACGATCTCAACACACAGACCCTTAGCAGTTATCTCCCTTTCTCTCAGTCCGCAAATTCCCAAACCCTAGCAATCTCCCTTTCTGTTTCTGCAATCTCTCCTCGCGCAATCGCTATCTCATTCTCTCTCTCCCTTCATACCTGTCTTCTTCTTAGCTTCTCTGTATTTTCCTCTGTGCACACCGAATTTGTGCAATTTTTGTTGGTATTATATAACGACGATGACTGACGGAAAGCTCAATCTACCTGACGATCTCCTCCTCTCCTCCAAATCAGCCGATGAACGCCTCTCCTCCTTCAAAGGTTCAAATTTCAAATTTCGATTTTCTATTGTTTTATCCAATCGATTTGTTCCTTTTTTTTTGGGCATGTATACTTCCGTTTTGGTCTCACCTTTAGGGTTTTGACTATTATTTATATTTTTGCACTTGCTACTCTGTTTTTTTTTTTTTTTTGCAACAATTTTATCTGATTTAGTTGAATGCAAGTTGCATGACTGTTGAAGTTGAATGGTTTCGATGTTAATTTATATTTCTGTGTATTTTTCATGCTCAATGGTGGTAGATTACTGAGCTTAATAAATGTTCTTTATATATATATGTATATTGTGGTTTTGTTGATTTTTAATGAATGGAAGTCATAGTAGTTAGGAATGTCTTTCTTTTTGGAAATGGAAGATCTAGGAGGAATTGGAGAGAACAAGGCGCCATTGAGTTTGGCAGATGAGTCTAAAGGTAGTTTGTTTTGTATTTCAAGGATTCTAAGCGGGAAAGAATTATTATACCTATTTGACAAATACTTATTCGCAGATTTCCGACATGAATTTGATGGTTTTTAATTGTATTATTATATTGATTGTTCTCACTACTTGCTACTTACAGATCAATTGACTGTGGACAACACAATACCACTTTCTCCTCAATGGCTTTATGCTAAGCCGGTGGATGCTAAGTCATTAACTGCTGGAGCATCAGGGGTATGAAGTTTAATTTGTCTAAAGTTGGACATGCGCATTGACTTGTTTATCTTTAGTTATCTATATCAGGGTGACATGATCTTCTTTTGTTGTTATTTTTAATTTATTGATATTTATTAATGCATGCTTACTTGGATATTTCTTTTGTCACTACTAATTTTGTTAGCGGATGTGATGTTCTGATATGTTTTGCAGGTTTTCTTGTTATTCTGGATAATTTATGTCATTTAGTGTGATTGTATGTTGTGGTGTTTAGAACCATGTATCTTATCTAGGGCCTTAACTAATTCTAAATTACATTAGTTGCGTGCCGGATTCAGAGATGAAATTTATTGGATTTAAAAGTCAATTGTTTTTTAACAAGAAGTTATACTTAGCAAGGTGTTGAAATACTTTTAGTTTTGGGTCCAACTCTACTCTGTAACTTTCAAATAATTCAACCTAAGGAGATTCAGTGGCAGCATCTTGATCTCTTTATAGGGAAATACCCCTGCGCCCCCTTTTTATCTGTCAGCAAGAATGCTGTCTTGTTGTTTATAAGTTACTACTTGTTCACTTAGTTTTGTGTGGGATGAACTTATATGTCACCTGAGTTTCTAGAACTATCAAAAGGTTTCCTCTATTTTTTGGGTGTTTTCCAGTGATCCTTGTTCCTGAAAATAACAGGAAACTCGTGCATCAAATTCTTTGTCCCTTGGAAACTCCATTGATAACAATTTGAAAGACAATTGGCGTTTAGATGGAACCCAAGACAAGAAAGATCGGAGGAGGATTGCTTCTGACATAGAAAGTAGCCGTCGCTGGCGTGAGGAGGAGAGGGATACAGGCTTGCTTGGTAGAAGAGATCGCAGAAAAGAGGACCATCGCGCTGATTCTGTTTCAACCAGAGATATATCTGAGAATAGGACTTTGTCTTCTTCAGATCGTTGGCATGACAGCAATAACCGCATTTCTGGGCATGAATCCCGAAGAGACAGCAAGTGGTCATCTAGGTGGGGTCCGGAAGATAAAGAGAAGGGTTCTTTAACTGATAAGAGGGCAGATGTTGAGAAGGAAGACACTCACAGCGACAAACAAAATTTTGGCACAGCTAGCCGCCCAACTTCTGACCTTGAGAATGATTCTCGTGATAAGTGGAGGCCTCGCCATCGTATGGAAGTTCATGCTGGTGGACCTGCTGTGTACCGGAGCGCACCTGGATTTGGGTCAGATAGAGGACGATTGGAGAGCTCAAATGTGCGGTTTGCTGCTGGACGAGGGAGGTCTAACAATAGTGGGAACTTTCAAAATGGCAGGCATCTTAATTCTTCTCCTATTGGGTCCATTCCTGTGAATAAAAATCATGCATTCTGTTATCCAAGGGGAAAACTTCTTGACATTTACCGAAAGCATAAGACTCTTCCAAGTTTTGATCCTATGCCAGATGGGATGGAACATGCATCTCCAATAACACAGGAAACTGCTATCAAGCCATTGGCTTTTGTTTCCCCTGATGCAGAGGAAGAGGTTTATGAATATTATTTAATGTCATGTAAAAGGTATGCCTTGTAGTGATTGTCACTGCTTTAAATTGGATCTTATGATTCTTGCAGGCTGTCCTTGGAGATATATGGCAGGGAAAAATCACAAGCAGTGGAGGATTGAAAAGCTCATTTAGAGACAATGACACATCAAATAATAATACTGCAGGTGATCAATGCCCCATTTTCAGTTGACTTTTGCATATCATGCCATCTGTTCTTTCTAACTCACATTTTTGTTTATTCAGGCTTTGGTGAGGTGCCTTTAGGTGAGGGGAACCCAAATTCCTCTGTTAAGACTGAAGAAATTGCTGACTCTTTTGGAAAAATTACTGTTAATGCTTCTGGTCAAGGTATTGGTTCTGAGATGTTAGATACATCAATGGCCGAGGGTAAGTGATCATAACATTGAGTTTTCAACTTTTTCTATCTCACTGTGTTAATACAATTTCATCTGTTATGTATTTCAGAAAAGGATTCACAAAAAGATGGCACACAGAAGCTTACAACAACAATTGGCAGAGAGTTGACGGATGACTTTGTGCGTGCAGTTTCCAAGAAAGACGATTGCAGTGTCGGGGAGTGTGGTCCAAGCGACAATGTTGTGGAGTTGAAAGCTTTTGAAACGTCATCAGTGGAAGATGTGGCTTCAAAGAAGCACCTTAAGTTGGGGGATAATGAGCCAACTACTTTTGAGATTGGTAGCCAGCTTCCTGGCGATTCCAGTTCTCTATTTGATTTTATTATTCCACTCGAGGAGCTATCATTGTGCTATCTTGATCCTCAAGGGGCAATCCAGGGACCGTACCTTGGTATTGATATCATTGCATGGTTTGAGCAAGGATATTTTGGAACTGATCTACCAGTTCGTTTGTCAGATGCTCCCAGTGGATTACCGTTCTTTGAGCTTGGAGATATTATGCCTCACCTTAAATTTAAACCTGGGTGCGCTTCAAGCACTAGTCCATCTGCTAAGTTACAACTATCGGAACCTGTTGGAGAAAACTTGGAAGGGAGCGCACTGCCTCCTGCTTCTTCTCTTGAATTCAAGGGTTCTTCTGTCAGCGAAGAACTGCAGTATGCCTCATCTGGATTTGAGGCCATCCCTAGTGTTAGTGGTCAGTCAAGAACACCTGATCATGGTTTTCGCCCCAGGACAGTGGATTCTGATGATCAAAGATTCCAAAATATTGTTTCTTTGGATGAAGGTAAGTTACTAAGAGTGATTCTGCTGTTTATGTCTCTGAATCCATTTTTTGTGCTAATTTAATTGTTTTGATCTTTGTTTGATACAGAAATTGTCTTTCCTGGAAGGCCTGGAAGCAGTGGCAACCCTGTGATGACAGATGCCGCAGACATTCAGAGTTTTGTTTCTAATCCTCCTAGCCACCCTGTCATCTTAAATGAATTTTCAGAAACTGGCATGCTTACTCATCAGGATGAAATAGTTCATCCATTTGGCTTGCTGATGTCTGAGCTCAGAAGCAACTCTCTTCCAAAGCATGCTCAAGCATCCTATCTGGCTTCAAGCATGAGTGAGGGTCATGCTATGGATCCTTATACAGAGCGTGATGCTGCTCTTGCTAGCCACAGGTCCTTTGATTTAGTATCTGATCAATCCCGTTATACAGATACATGGCCTGAAGATTATAGTAAAAAGCCACTCATGAACCCCCACATTGATCTAGGTACCACAGACACTCGACACTTATTTCAGAGGCAACCTGAGTTCAATGATTTTGACCAGCAGCATCTCATGCCACAGAAGATGCAAAACGAACGTCAACAACAGAATCATGTATCTCATCCCTTCTTACAAGAACTGGGTTTTGAGCAAATCCCTTCTCATCTGATTGAACTGCAATTTCAACAGCAGAGAAAGTTGGAGCTCCAACAACAGTGGCAGTTGGAGCTTCAACGGTTGGAGCTTCAACGGCAGCAGCAGTTGGAGCTTCAACGTCAGCAGCAGTTGGAGGTTCAACGTCAGCGGCAGTTGGAGCTTCAACGTCGGCAGCAGTTGGAGCTTCAACGTCGGCAGCAGTTCGAGCTTCAACGTCGGCAGCAGTTGGAGCATCAGCGGCGGCAGCAGTTTGAGCTTCAGCAACAGCAGCAACAGTTTGAACTTCAGCAACAGCATCATTTACTGCATCAACAGCAGCAGCAACAACAGCTTCATCAGTACCAAATGAAATTGCAGCAGCAGCAGGTTCTGGAACAGTTGCTGCAGCATCAGATGTCTGATCTTGGCTATGGGCAGGGAAAGGGAGATCCAATGAGAGACAACTTGGTTGATCAGAGTCAATTTAGGACACTACTTCCAGAACTGCAGCGAAATCTGCATATTCCAAGGCACTTGGATCTGTCACTGGAGCAGGTAATTCGAGCAAAGATTGGCCAGAATAATCTTCAAGAACCTCAGACTGATATCTTAGGCCTCTTATCACAGGTGAAGCATGGTAATATATTGCCTTCAGACCTGCAATTCCATCATCAGCTAGAACAGATGCAGGCGCAAGAGTTGTCTTTGGCAAGGTCTACAGGATTTAACACTTCAGATTGTCACCTGCAACAGCAGAGGCAATCCTCACATGATGAACATTTAAGCCACATCAAATGGAATCATGCTTTACAGGAGTTACATCAGGGTGGGTTTTATGAGCCTAGCTCTATGGCATTTGACCATCCGACTTCTCTTCCTGCTATCACACTAGGGATTAAGTTGGATAATGTAAATGGTCATTCCCAAGGTCCAGATTCAGCAGAACATCTATATATGCATCCTGCTGAGCAACTGGGTTCTGTTTCTTCAAATGCTCCCTCTTGTGACCAACAAGTTCTTGATGATATTTATGCTTCTCATCCTGAAATGACAGAGAACTACTTCCCTGGAAAACGAAGGCAGCAAGAGAATAGTTGGGTTGAAGGAGGGATGCAACAGCTGCATCATGAAAATGAAAGAAAAAGAAATGTTTCAGAAGCTTCAGGAAACTCTAGTATTTGGTTATCAGGTCAACGAGATGAGGAGAGCTCGAAGCAAGTTTTAATGGATCTTCACCAAAAAATAGGTCTTCAGTCTATTCACTCATCAGAAGATGATTATGGGCACCTTACATCCTCTTCAAAGTCTCGGGAATCCTTTTGGCCGATCACTGATTCATCTTCTTCAAATCATAATCCAGATCAAGAAGTTGCCATGAATAACTCATTTATGGATAGGCCTCAACATTTGAACTCAAATTCTCTGTTGCATGATAATCCTGCCATGGCCTTGAGTGGTCAATTACACCTAGGAAATGGTGAAAGATTGCATGGGTCAAATTCTGGAGCACTACCGGAAGAACCAACTTTTTTGTCTGGCATGATAGATACTTCTCAAGCTAATCATGTGGATAACAGGTTTGGTTCAAAATATACCAAGGATAAAGACTTGACAGAATTGGATTACAGATCTGGGTCCAAATGTGTGAGGGCCATGTCCAGGTCTGTTTCACACATTGAAGAAAACTTTGTTGAACAAGCTGAAACTGCTATGGATCTTGTTAATGCCCATAGCAGGCATAGTTCACTAAGCAGTGCTGGTAATTTCTCTGCCATCTCGTCAGATATCATTCATATGCTTAGATGGATATTAGAGGTTTTGTGAAAATCTGCAGGTGGATATGGAGGCTTACATGGCTATGAGATGGGATTAGATAATTCGACCAGTGAAGAGGTTTCTAATGACAGGTAATGTTTCTCAGCTGAGTTGTGGCATAGTATTGTTTTTAATGAGGTGGAACGCATCATCTTCTCTTGTTAACAATGATGTTAATTCTCCATCTTGAATATCGTGTTCTACACAATTGGTATCGTAGCACATACATTGTTACTCTTTGGTAGGTTAGGTGCAACTTATGATTTCTTTTTATTAAGAAGCTTAAAACAAGATGCAATTTGTTTGGGTGAACACTTGCACCTTGACTGGTTTGGATTGTGGGTCCCCTTGTGCATGTGCATACATTAACATGGTGTCATGTCATCTTTTGTCTTATTAGCTGCTGGTATCCTGGACTTATTTCTAGCAACTTAACTAACGTGAAAAAAGGTAAAAGATAACAGAGGAAACCATAAATCTTGAAGTGCCAAATTTTGAAACCATTGCTGGACTGCAAATGGGCCAAACCATAGGGTACTTTTTTACATTGCCCCTGCTTTTCTTTTCAAATAGTTGCTTCAGAATGAAAAGTGAGTTGGAGATATTTTTGTCACCCAAACCACTTTTTTAATTTCTTTCTTTTTATTATGATAAAGTAAAAACTATACATCTCAAGTGGCGCAGTAAAAACTACATCCTCTGCAAAGCCAAAGGGCTGATTCAATATCACCGGTGTTGTGAACAGAGAAAGCCTTATTTGTGGCGGCAAGGACATTAACTCCTGAATTTCACAATTTACTTATTTTGCATATGAGCTCTGTGGTCCAAACTATTTATGCATGACTTGACTATTAGCAACTTCAGTGTTTGTTCATGTGTAAATCTTTTATGGGTTTTCCCTTGTAAATCTGTGTTATGACATCGGGAGCTATCAGTAAGGACTTGCTTCATAAACATAGGAGTTGCGAGTTGTACTATTTTAACCTGAAACTAATATTGATTTTCATGAAAAATGCTTGTGGACAGGGTTATATTAAGTAAAGGGCTTGACAATTCCTTGCATAAACACCCACCAGTGTCCCGAGCCTTATCTTCCCTGGATGCTTTGTCAGACATGGGATCTGCTTCGCATAACAAGCATAAAAATCCAACAAGCATTGCAACTTCTGATGGTATATCATTAGTGTCAGATTTGTTGTCTTTTGTTTATTGGGTTTTGGATAATTGTGGTGATTTACAAAAAAAAAAAAAAACTTTGGTAAATTTCAGAAAGGAGGAACGAGTCTGTAGAGAATTTAGCAGCAGCATGGGGAGGTGATACTCAAGCATCCGGCATGAAAGAAGTGCATTTTAGGAGGACTGCGTCTTACAATGATGCTGGTATAACAGAGACATCATTCATAGATGTGCTAAAAAAGCCTGTTTTTTCTGAGGCTGAAGCAGCTAATGCGGCTGCCTTGGAATCATCTGATGGTTCACTGACTGGACGAAGTGGGAAAAAGAAAGGGAAGAAAGGAAGGCAGATTGATCCTGCTCTCCTTGGCTTCAAGGTTTCTAGCAATCGCATTATGATGGGTGAGATACAACATCTTGATGACAACTGATACATGCTGTTCTTGTACGTTTTTCTCCACTTGTTTTGGAGATGAGTAGATTTTGTACCGATTACTGAAGAAGCAAATAGGACTTGAGATTCTTTGTTTTTTTTTTCTTCCCTTTCCCTGTCTTGTTCAAGGTGTGGAGAAACTGCCTAAATTTCTGCTCTTGTCTGCCCTGCCATATTGTTAGTTTATGTAAAGTTCAAATTTTATGTAATATAAAATATTTTGTAGACATGAAACATGTTAGAGAATAATAAAATATAAATCCTATATTAGGTTTTTAATCATTTCAGAGATGGTTCTTGATATATAATATAAATATTATATATTTTTATATTTCATGAGTTCAAATTAATTTTATTGCGAGTTTATGGAAGTTTTAAGCTTAAAAGTTTTACTAGAGGCAAATTTTATTTTATATTTTAGGGTCTCAATAGTTGCTCGTGGGGGATAAAAAATGCAAAAAAAATATCAGTTATTATTAAACCTGAAAGTTCTTGTTTCTGAACTATCATTTGTTTTTGTTAATTTTTTTTTTTTATAATTGTTATCAAGTTAAAGAAAATATCAAAATGCCATATTTATATTCTATGTGACTAAAAATTAAAAATATCATAAATGTTATGATGTTCAAAATCTATTATTAGTAATATTATTTTTATATCATATACTTAATAATTGTATAAAATATCATTAAAATCTAAATAAAAATAGTATTTAAGAAGCGTGTAAAGAATAAAGAGAGTAAATTTTGCATGCATGATCGGTAACTCCTATACCAAATGATTGATTTTTCTCATGTCTCCGATGATTTTTGAATTATAATTTAGTTATATTTATCAATCATTTGGATGATCGGTAACTCCGATACCAAATGATTGATTTTTGCAGTATCACGAGTTACCGATCATCCTGTTTGCTCCAACAGACATGCGGTTCTGTAGCCAAAGCGACTTCGTCCCCTTCGTGGATGTTTAGATTTCAATTAATAAGTCAACCACTGGAAAGGGTTACAAGTTTCCAGTGTATGGCTAGATTTCAATCAACACAACCGATTCCTATAGGAGCACTAAACAATCTGAGATACATACGCCATAATTTCATGGACCATGCCCAACTCAACCGTTGATTCAAGCTAGCATGGCTAATGAGAAAGTCCAAATAGCTAATTTAGTTTTTAAAAATTATTTTTGTTTACTTGATTAGCTAATTTACTAGCCTTGCTGCCGTGCTTCCCTACAAATCAGACTATATATTTTTTTTTTGTATAAAAAAATATTGTTCATGTACTTAAATGGATAAAAAATAAAATAAAAAACCAGTTATGACAAACCTGTAAGTACACTAATTAGGGTCAAGTCATTCCAGGATATCTCGTCAAACCTATAGCCCAGATAATATAATTTGAATAACATGAGAAAAAAAATAAAGAGAATTATAAAGTTCTTTTATAAAAAAAATATAATAAATTTTCAAATCCGTAACCTGAGTCATTAAACTCGAACCCAATCAATTAAATATTTAAGAATGAAATTAAAAAAAAGAATTTTAATTAAAAAAAAATTCTAAAAATAGCAATAAAATAATGAGGATCAAATTAAAATACAAAATAAATTTTATATTTAATTGAAGGGTGAAATTTTAAAAAAATCAATTTAGTAAAAGAAATTTTTTTTTTAGAAAAAGAATGAGGATCAAAATTGACATAAAAAATAAAAACAATATTATAATTAATGGGTGAAATTGAAAAGAATTATAACTTTTACAAAGAGGTCAAGAAAAAAAATCAAAACAATAAGGACCAAATTGAAAAACATAATACCATCAATTTGAATTGAATTGAATGATAAAATTGAAAATCACTAAAACTTTTACAAAAGGACAAAGGAAAAAAAATTAGAAATCTAAAGAATGAGGACCACATTGATAAATATAATAGTTGATAAATTGAGATTAAAGGATGAAATTAAAAATAAATAAAACTTTTATAAAAGATTAAGACCAAAAATTATAAATCAAAAGAATAAGGATTGAAGTTGAAATACCAACAACCAAGAGGATTAAACTGTAATTTTTTGGGGAGGAAAGAGAGAAGAAGGAAGAAGAAGAAGAAAGGCCTATTGACGCCAAACTAAACCACCACCTGTGAAACACGCTGCACTAACAGGAATAGACATTGCAGCGCTTCGAACGACACAGCTAAAGGGTATTTTTGGATGCCAGGAAACGTTGCACGTATCGACTAAAGGGTGTAGACGCTTTTCATGTACTCTTGGATGTGCCACATATGCGACCACCTTTTTATTTTTGTTTTATTTTATTTAGTTAAATATAAAATTTCTCCTGAGTTGACATGATAATTACAAAAAATCATTGTGAAAATTCAAAAACACCCTATGTTCTTAGGCTTAATATTTTTTTTATTATTTTAAGGTTACTTTCTTTGTTTTGTGCATTTTATATAATGCCCCATAAATTCTTAACGTCTTACAATTTTCATGAGCTTTGAAATCAAGAAAAACAAGGTAAATTTTTTTACATACCATTAACTCAATTAACATTTCTCCAATGTAACAATTTATTTTCCTCGTACCTTTATGAAAATCACAAATTATTCCTACTAAAAGCTTTATTACAACACTAAAGCCAACCTTAAGATTTCACTTTACACTTGGAATCTTTCCTGTCTTAGCCATGTCTTAACAATTAAGCATCCTACAAGAATTTAGTTTTAACATTAATCTTTACCTGAAGTCGAATTGCATTATTCATAAATAATACAACTTTAGTGACCAATTACCTAATTTTTCCTTTAAATTGTATGGCATCTTAGGCTAATTTTATTTTCCAGAATTTACTTTCCGGGAAACCATTTTCCAAACTTTCCTGTGTTTGTTTGACATTAGAAAAGTTGGTCAACGGAAAACACTTTCCAGTCAAAGAAAAATTTAGCTTGATTTTCAGGAAAATGTTTTCCTGGAAAATTTGGGCAGAAAACACTTTCCACAAGTTGTGAAAAATTTAGAAATGTCATATTATTTGCTGATTATATCAAATTTGATCCTCAAACTTTTGATTGCTATATATATTTTGTTTTGAATATTTATTTTTCAATTTCATCTCTTCAAATTTAATTTTTATATTAACTTTGATCCTCATTTTTATAATTGTTATTTGGTTTTCCCTTATCATTTTTTTATTGAAATTTTTTATCTATCAAATTTGGTCCTTATTCTTTGATTGTTACTTATTTTTTTTAAAATAATTTATGAGAT
>Ga0307510_10006978_pt1 | contig 13467 bp, 4 predicted proteins | sample 12_EM_MG_FD_207224 | JGI IMG/M metagenome (GOLD analysis project Ga0307510, IMG submission 207224) | Populus trichocarpa ectomycorrhiza microbial communities from riparian zone in the Pacific Northwest, United States - 12_EM | ecosystem: Host-associated > Plants > Roots > Unclassified | place... | reverse complement strand
ATTTGTAATGTATTAAGGATCTCACAAAACTTGATTCGTGTGTTTCTGTTTGCTGGTGGAGAATTTTCCAGCTCTATATTTTCTTTCAGAAAATAGAAAGCTGTGGAGAACATGTTTACAAATTAAAAATATAAAGTGTTTTCTGCTTTGCCAGTGGTAGACACTACTAACAGTTGTTTGCCCAAATTGTCCACCTTAGGAAACAACAGTCTTGTTTGGTTCATGTGTTATTTCATCCAATTCAATAGAATTACATTAATGGAAATTCAAACCAGGTCCTTGTTTCTAGATAACTGATTGGTAAATTTGTATTCTTGGTTTTTTACGAAGAATTAATTCTAGAATCAGGATGTAATCTAGACAATTGTTTTCTGTTTCTCCATTTGCTTTTGTGGAGTTGTTTTCCTAATTCTGAAGAGTCAGGTTTTAGAAGGTTTGAACAGTTTTTCAAGTACAGTAGGAAAAGTTGCAAAAGTCCATTGAATGTTATGTGTGATTGAATGTTTGAATCAAACCTGTAATGCAGTTTCGTGGCTGATTATCTTTATAGCTTTCATTTTTTGGTAAATGTCCTTGAGAAATTAATGTTTAAGTTTTTCTGTCATCTTTATTTATACATAACTTTTTAAGAATTACATCACCTCCACATTTTATTAAAATGGTCTAGTATTTATTCTGTTCCTATGAAAAATAAATAAATTTCAGTCATCTTTATGCTTTCTTTTCATATAATCTCAACCAGTTCTGCTGAATTCAGTTAGTGATATTTTTCTAACTTGATAGATTGCTATGGATGATCTAATGTTTTACTACTGTTACTCTTTGAGTGGTAGTAAAATCTACTTACTGTTACTCTTACCTGGCAGTTATGGAGCCATGTACGCATGGCATTCAGGGAACAGGGTGATTTGGTTGAATTAGCCGAGACACTTTCCCAAAACTTTGAATCATTGTTTGAAAAGGAGGTAATAACTTCTGCTTCCTCCTCTCTCCACTTCTTACTGAAGTTGTTTCATTATTAGCAGTCATGTACAAGGAAATAATAGCTTCTACCTTGTCTTCTCTCAATAGCTCGCTAAACTTGTTCTGTCATTGCTATGTACATGTATTTAATGCATCAGTCGTAGTTAGCCATGAATGAAGATCTCAGTAACATGATGTATTCGCATTTAGAAATTTTTGTCCATAAATTAAAATTTATCATGTATTCATGTCATGATGCTGTCAGGAATTTTCATTTTTAGCATTAAGTTAAACTTTTAGCTGAATGATCATGTTATTAAGTATGTGGCTGATCATCTCGGGAGAATTGAAGTTTTTCAGGACAGTCATATTGGAATAAATTATGAAAATAAATTCGTGATGTATGAAAAAAATTTGGGAATAGAAAAACCTCTCTGATTGGAGTTTTCTTATTCTGTCAAATTATATATATTTGGTAAACAAGTCCGAAAGTAGATGTCTGCTAGATGAATGATGGCGTGGCTGTTAACTGCTGATATCATTGAAAACGTGGTATGTACCACATAAAAGCATATAATCATAAATCGTATGCCACATTAGGGTCTTTCTTTAAATTTCTCTGTTTTTTGCCCTTTCCTTTTGCTTAAACTTCCCCACTGACCAAACACCTTCACTCTATCACTTTTCACACTTCCATCATTCAAAAGTATCCCAATAACAATCGTGGCCAGTTAATTAAATGTTTCCCTCTCTTGGTGAAGTTCATTGTTATGAAGATTCGCTGCTTCAAGTTGCTCTATGATTTGGTTATATTTATTTCCACAAGTCTAGGAATTTCTTGGGTGGTGGATTAGCATGGTGCTTTTGCTTGGGTGTATTTTGGTAGCTATGATTTATCAATGTTCTGGATGGTCGTATCACTTTCTTGGTTGAGGTAGAACTTCTATGGGTTCTTTCATCCCCTCTTATTTGTGTTTTGATTGCATTTTGTCTGACAAATTGCATAGAAGAGTATTTTTGTTGTTTTGCACTACTATGAGGCTTAACTCAATGACGAGATAAAATCTGGGGCACTTGTTAGTTAATATGGTTGCTAAAAATCTGTAGACATTTAATCACGAGATAAAATCTTCAGATTCAACACAATTTACATACAAAACATGTGAGCCATAGACTGAATCATAGATGGATGTGAATCATGCAATTCAGTTATAATTTAATTCAACTTGGTATGGTTTGTTGCATGGCAGAGTCAACTCGAATAAAAAATAAACCTTAGAGGAAAAATGCATAATTTGGAAGAGATGGTAAACATCAAAGATGCTCCAAATCTAGAAGTCTTGAACGACAAAATGTAAAGAAATCAAAATTCCTGTAAAGAAAGAGAAAGGAGTGGGTGAAACAGTGCAAGAATACTGATAATGGTGATATCAATATTAGGGAGGATTACTACTTTTTATTAAAATTGCCAGGTTTGGTATTTTGACTGGTTTGAAATTAGCTTTTGGATATCTTTGAAGTAATTTACTTGTTAGGATATCCGAGTACCATGGAACAATTTCTCTAATCTTTTGAATTTTGAGACTTTAGAGTCTTCAATAACTTGAAACTGATTAAGTGAAATGAATTGATATACCTTCTGTTCAATAAATGTTTTTTTTTTTTTTTTTTTGTTAGAAACCAGGTTATTAAAATCGGGATTCTAATTAGGATCATTGGAGGGTTCAAAAAATCAGATCAGAAGTTTGGAATGTAATATCATAACACCTTGTGAATTATTAAAACCCTACAAAATAAGAATACACATAGGACCTTAACTATCATAATTCAAACAGTTAGTACAAAAATCATATTCTTGTGGGCATCCTCTAATTCATATCAAAGTGAAGTACACATACACACATAAAGTAAAACAAGGAAATTATTTTTTTTTTGGACAAAAGAAGCGTATTCACAGAGTTAAGAAGTACCAATAATTCATGTGAGGAGAAACAAGAAATGAAAAGAATCAGTAATAGGCTGTTTTTAGATGAAAATAGTAATTAATAAACATGTACAATGTTTTGAAAACTCATCTCCAATTATTCTTACTTAACTGAATTCTAAAGCATTTGAGATGCAGATTAAATTATGTTCTACTTTGGTTTTTATAGTCAACAAAGCAATTTTGTCACTTCAATTTTTTTTTTTTTTGTAGATGTATCTTTTAACAATAGCAAACCCTTCATTTAGGGATGTTTGATCCACCCAGCCTAGAAACAAAAGCAAACGCTCGGGCATTAAAAATATTTAGTATTTTGGTTTTTTAATATTAAATATCAAATCCACTATAGAAGTATTCATTATCCATATCTCATAAATTAAACAGTGAAGAAAAAAGATCCACCTTCTCAAATTAAAAAATAAAAAACAAAGTACTAAAACTAAACAGTGGCTCCAAGATTAAAATAAATAATGAACTAATACAAGAAAAACAAAAAGGAAACCCGACTACAAGGAAGTAGCCCAAAAAATTTGAGCTGATATAAAGTCCTAGAAAATCCCATCAAGATCTCAATTTTATGATTTTAGCTATTAAAATTCCGATTTTACTATTATCTTACACAAAAATGAATTTTACTATTTGAATCCAAGATTTTAATAAACATGGTTAGAAATTTGTAGTGTGGTATTTATCTTCTGCAATATATTTTTCTTTGTTTCCAAATCTTAAAATCCACAATTTGATGTGATTTAAAATATGCTTTCTAGCATGAATTGAAACTTGATTTGACAACCATAGGTTCCACTATGACATTTTTAACAGATGCCAAAATCATTCATTGCATGCAGTTGGAGGACGGTTGGGTTAATGATGGAACAAAGATAGTGAACCTAAGTATCCAAAACAAAAAAAAAACATGTGGAAGGGGACTGATTTAACCAAGCTGGCACAATGTAAGGGTGTGTCTTATTAATCCATCAACTAAAACATGGACAAGAGACAATCCAAATTTCTGAAGAATATGAAGTGATGATGATGATGTACCCTAGGTGAGTTGTTAAATGGACCTTCTTTCATACCTCTTTGATGGAGTTGCTATATCATTTTAGAGAATAGTCCTCCTCCTTGGAAACCCAACGCTAGACTAATTGGTTCGTCATCAATCCAGACATCTTTCTGGTCAGAATACACATCAATGGTAGATTTCTTGGTTTGGGGTATAAAGTTTTTGAATTATCTGTGATCATGTAAGCAAAGTTATAATTGCTATTTCTGTATATTCCTGCTGTTTTGTGGTAAATTTTAAATGTGACTCATCGCTCCTTATCTCTTCATTTATTGATGCCTTTATGAAGATATAATATATGTATTTATTTTTTCATGTAGGTGGTCACCCTTGTTAAGAAATTTGAGGGTTATGCTAAATTGGATCACATAAGTGCAGAAATAAAGAAAGAATTAGATGATTTTCTTGCTTCAATACACGAGGTTCCAAAAGCTCCTTGGGATGAAGGGGTCTGCAAAGTATGTGGTGTTGATAAAGATGATAACAGTGTGCTGTTATGTGATACTTGTGATGCCGAGTATCATACTTATTGCTTGAATCCTCCACTTGCAAGGATTCCTGAAGGGAACTGGTATTGTCCATCTTGTGTTGTCAGCAAACATGTGGTTCAGGAGGCATCAGGAATTTCACAGGTTATTGGGATAGTCCACTGTAAAAAGTATCAGGGAGAAATTACCCATGTTTACTTGGAGAAACTCTCACATTTATCCGTTACAATGAAAGAAAAAGAGTATTGGGAGTTTAGTGTTGATGAGGTTTGTGCGTGGACCTAGTGCTCTGTACCTTTCTTGCTCCAATATGCCTTGCTAGGTCTTGATTCATATTATCTTTTCTAGACATATGTGCCTCACTATTTACTTGAACTCAAAAGCTGAAGAATTATACATGATGGAAGTCCACAATCTCAGATTTACCTCCCACTATTCCCTAAGCAAAGAAACTTGTTGCAAAACTCTGCAGTGAATTGTGATTTAAAAAGAGAAAAAAATTAATCAAATGTGACATCAAGATCCCCTTGATAAATTATCACATGCATGTATTGTTGAATGCTTTAATGAATATCTAATTTTAAAATGTCAGGTGTAAATTGTTTCAAGTCACTTTTCTGCTGATGAGAAACACTGAACTGAAAGACTCATTTATGGAGATGCTACCATGTGATTCATACATGATTTTTTCTGTCTTGTCACATGTGAGATATTCTTTTCTCATGAGGGAAAAGGTTGTGGTGTTTGATAGAATTTGTTACTCTTCCTTATGTTTGTTCAAATGTAATTGATGGGAACAATATAACAGTGATGGCAATAAAATCTGTGAACATTTTTGTGTCTGCTTAAGCTTTTAGTTTTATGATTTTTTATTTATTTTGTCTCCTTTTTTTCATATTCTCTTAACAAGCTCACTCTTTATTGGCAGAGAATCTACTTGCTAAAGTTTCTATGTGATGAGCTGCTAAACTCAGGTCTTATTCGTCAAAACCTTGAACAGTGCGCAGAAACAACAAATGAGTTGCAGCAGAAATTGCGTGCATTCTCTATGGAATGGAAAACCATGAAATCAAAAGAAGAATTTTTGGCTTCCAGAGCTGCAGATATGGATGGTAGTGCAGTTGGTGAAGTTGGTTTAAAGGAAGCCCTTGCTTCTGCAATTCCAAACCAGCCCAAGCAGGCGGGACAACAACCTGATGTGAGTGATGGACCTAGCCACTGTAGCTCCTTTGGTCATGATGTGCCAGCACTAAATGGTGGCCAAGATGGGACTAGGATTAATGGATTCGATAAATACCCTTCTGTATCAAGTTCTGGGAAAAACCATAGTTGTAACAGCCAAACTGTGAATCATACAGATACTAAAGAGCAAGTAAATGATCCCCTTGCTGTTGTGGATGGCAGTAAATTACCTTCTCGAGAAAATGAAAAATCATCCGGACCAAATAATTTGTCTCAAATAATTGGTGACATGGATGAAATTCAATTCCAGGGTAACCTGCAAGGATATGCTGGAAGAGGCACTTCTCTTCTGCCACCACCAGATGTAGGATTCGGCACCGCATTAGAAGAGAACAGTCGCGTGAGTCAGCATGTGCCTCCTGTTGCTATCAATGAATCAGAAGGCTTCAATCTTGAGTTGAGTGCCGTTAAGAATGATCTTCTTCATCTGCAGAACTCAATTAGCAGGATACAATCACAACTTTTGAAACTATCTGTGCGGAGGGAGTTCTTGGGTTCCGATTCCAGAGGTCGCTTGTACTGGGCTTCAACTGGACGAGGTAGTGATCAACGAGTTATTGTTGATGGAAGTTTGACATTGCAGCAAAGGAATTCAGATCAGTTTGGCACTCGTTTAAATCTGGAAGAGCAAAAAACTTTCTTTCCATTCCAATGTACTTCAAATAATGTTCTGGCTATGTGCTCGCCATGTGTTTCTTATGAAACTGAGGAGGAAATTGAACAACTCATTAGTTGGTTGAAGGATGATGTACAAAAGGAACGAGAGCTGAAAGAGTCCATTTCACAGTGTCTGAAGCAAAGATTTCAAGAGACTCGACAAGCTAGAGACTTGGTTCAAGAAGAGCATCAAGCTTTGTCAGTGATCACAAACAACAACAACACTGCATTTGCTAATTATCTTGTTACCAAGGCTGCGATGTTTCTGGAGAAGAAGTATGGTCCCTTGGTGGAGTTACACACCAGTGACAAGCTGGTCAAAAGGGCAAGAGTGACTGGCGAGGGGAAAATGTACCGTTGTGATTGCTTAGAGCCCATTTTACCTTCCAGACACCACTGCCTCTCTTGCCACCGAACTTTCTCTGATGATATTGAATTCAATGAGCATAATGGCGGTAGGTGCAATTTAATTACACCAGCCAATGCAAAGAGTGAATATATCAGTGGTTTTGTAAAAGTAAAGGGGAATATGAAATCCCAGACCACCCAAAAGGTACCTATCAGTGAAATGGACGTGGTTGAAACTTCTAGAAGTGGTTCCTCTGGGCTTGGGTCGAGGTTAATTAAATCTCAAAATGAAGGGATATGCCCCTATGACTTCAGTGAAATCAGTTCCAAGTTTGTGACAGAAGATTCCAACAAGGAATTGGTACATAAAATAGGTCTTATTGGTTCAAATGGGGTTCCTTCATTTATCACATCTCTTTCATCTGACCTCAATCATTCCATGTCAATGCTGATTTGTCATGGAGAAAATAATGGTGTTGTTGGTGATGAGTTGAGTATTGATGGAAGGATGGTTGTTTCAAAAGGAAAAAAGAGCGAAAGCAGTGCAGCCCTTGATAATATTTATGATAATTCTTCATGGAAATCTGTTGCAAATGAAATTAGCAAAGTATCAAAAACCGAGAAGCCGCCTCCAGGACATGTGGAACATAGAAAAAAGAAATCTTCTTCAAATAAACATTTTCCTGAAATAGGGGCTGGTTTCTGCTGTGTAGTTCCTCGGTCATCCTTGAGGCCCTTAGCTGGAAACGTTTTGCATATTTTAAGGCGACTAAAGATCAATTTGCTTGATATGGAAGCGGCCCTTCCTGAAGAAGCACTTAAACCCTCAAAAGTGCATTTGGATAGAAGATTGGCTTGGCGTGTGTATGTTAAATCTGCAGGATCAATCTATGAGGTTTGTCTCACTGCTTTTGTTATTCTTTGGTTGCTAATTTCATTACCCTATTAGAATGCATTTTGCATGCCTATCAAACCTTTGGTGCTGCTACATATGTTTTGATGTGCTTATGAATTTGTTTTTGGTTGGACGTATTTTTGTGCTGTTTCTGTTATCATTTCATGTTCTGCGAGCTAGGGGGTGGAGGAGCAATTGCATTTCTAGTTCAATGACTTCATAAACTTGTGCGACACACTTTTAGGATATGTTTATGAACTCAGTAAAGATCATGATTGATATACTGAAGAATTTAATGATAATTATTTTACTTTTTTTGGCTTCTTTAGCAAGTAATAAGTTTCAATCCTATCCAATGGCCACATGATGACCGCTTATGTTCTTAGCATAATAAAAACAGGGGGAATATGAAAACCACATGCATGTGCGCATGCCTGTTTGTTTTTCTAATCCATAAGCCATTGCAGTTGGCTGGCATTTTGCTAACCCATAAGCCACACACTTTTAGGATATATGTTCATGAACTTAGTAAAGATCATGATTCATATATTGAAGAGTTTAATGATAATTATTTAACTTGTTTTGGCTTCTTTAGCAAGTAATAAGTTTCAATCCTATCCAATGGCCACATGATGACTGCTTATGTTCTTAGCACCATAAGAAGACATGAAAACAAGATAGATCAATTGTTATTACACTAGATTGCAATTTTGGTCAGTGCTTTTCCATCATTAAAAATTCCGTGGAATGTTCAATAGAAACCTATTTGTGTAAAAGTTCACTTACTATTGCTTCACCGCTTAACCAAGGTGTAAATGTTGTTTCTATGAGAGAGCCAAAATTTGAAGAGGAAATTAGTGACAGAAGCCTAAAACATTAAAGCTTGTTTAATTGTGGAAAACAAGGCTGTTCTACAGAACAAATTTTCACAAGGAATAGATAACACAACTGTGTCCATAAACCATTTTTCCATCTAAAGAACTGGAAAGTCTTTTCCAATTTTCTGAATTTGTACTGGATTTGGAAAACACATTAAAGTTGTTTTCTATATTCCTCCTTTATATTTTGCACACTAGTTAACAAAGGGAAACAATTTCCAAACTGAAAAAAAAAACAAGCAACCATTCTCTCCTGCATGAACATTTTTACCAAACAAAGATTAGCCTTTTCTTTTCCATATTAATTTATATTGGTTCTTGCTCTCACCATGTTATCGCTAAAAAGAACAACTGAACTATTTGTTGTTGATGCATCCACACTTCCATCCCTTGATTTTTCTTTTATAAATCTGACAATCATCTTAGTTTTTTTGTGTTAATAAATAGTAGAAGTTTTCGAAAGTTCTTTATCTAAACAGGATAAAGCAATATGCAAGATGAAATTTACATGATCATCATTACAAAAATTTTAGATTATTATGGTATATTATCTCACTTTTCTACCAATAGAAACTTTATTTCTTTCTAAAAAATGAATGCGACTTCTAATTTTGGTTGGAAAAAGAAAAATGGAGATGGAGATGGAAAGCTGTAGTCTGTAACTGTTTATTTAGACTCAATAATTTAGACACGGGAGAAAAGATCTTTGTGGGACTGTTTTTTAACTGAGCCAACTTTTTTTTTTTTTTTGTTGAAATAGAAGCGGGTACATTTTTTATCTGGCAAAATAGCAGCCAGGTTAGGATTACCTGACATGCATTAACAAATCATTTATGTATATATGTTTACTTTTGTGCACATATTGTATGATAGTGGTGGCATGTATGCTTCTGCTTATGTTGGTGGCACTAAGAGCACATTTGCTATGTACTAGTTGCAGTGATGCAATTCTAATGTTGGTCATCGGGAATTTGTTAGTTGATGATTTATGTTCTTTTTTTTCCTCCTGTATTTATTGGAATTGAGTTGTTGACTTCATTTTCAGTATATAGGACCATATTTAATTGAACCTTCATTCAATTTTTCGTTGGTGTTATCTTCATATCTGGTTGGATGCATCCCATCCGGTCTTTTATTTTGTTTGGTAGATAATTAGATAGAATCCAAGTGTGTTTGGTATTGTTGTGGCTTACCCGGTATGAAAAAAAAAGGCCAGGTTACAAAAAAAGCATTTATGGAGAAAAGGTTGAATTGAAAGTGTTTGGTTACACGTGGTTGAATAAAAGATTATTTAAAAAATGTTCTGAAAATGACTCAGAGGTACATGTATTGAAAATATTTTTTATATCTTAGCTTTTCCAAACAATATCTAAAGGTTATTTTTCTAACTTTAAACAAAACAATAATAATCAATTCCCTTTGATAAAAGCACCAAAATCATGTTTTTGTTGCTTTTGCAAAATCAATGGTCTGACCATAATTTTGAATGGGTCTCACACAAGCTTTTCCATTGCCAAACACTTCTGTAAGTTCAGTTGGAGTGAAAGCAACTCCAATTGCAAAAGCAAACGTAGTATTATTGTATTTATTTCAACTCCATAGTTTTTGGTTATTTTTTCTCCTAGATATGGCAAGGCTGCAAATAGAATTTTCTTTTATGTTTCAGATAAATTCTACTGTAAATAATTAGATATAATCTGAGTATTATTGTACTCATTTCAACATGGTTTTAGTTATCTTTGCTCCTAGATATGATAACCCTGCAAATAAATTCTCTTTTTGTTTCAGATGATCCAAGCAACAATTATATTGGAGGAGATGATTAAGACAGATTATTTGCGGAATGAGTGGTGGTACTGGTCATCGTTTTCTGCTGCTGCCAAGACTTCGACAATTGCTTCCCTAGCTCTACGAATATATTCCCTTGATGCTGTGATTGTGTACGAGAAGGCCACGCCGAACTTAGATTCAACCAACAGTTTGAAGCCTGTGGGTATGCTGGATAAGAAGCCATTGCCTGGTTTGGATCTAACAGACAAAAGCAAAGTAAGCAGGAAGTCTAACAAGAAAAGGAAGGAACCAGAATGATGATGAGGGAATCCAGGCTTGCTCGGGTACCTAGCATACGGAAGAAAAGCCTGGGGTGAGGCAGGGAAGGAGAAAGTGGGGTAGACTGTCGATGAGGTGTAAAATAAAATCTGTTTCTTTCCTTTTTCTTTGAAATTCAAAATACTCCAAGAAACTAATCCACACAAAAATCAATGTATCATTCACAAAAAAAAAGAAAAAGAAATTGAAAGAGTCAGAGTAGGAAGATGGGTAATGATATCTCTATTTTATAGTGGTTCTACCATCAATCATCTACACACTTTCGAAGCTGTAGGTTTGATCATTCTAATTCACCAATTTGTTTTCTTTCAATATCATCTCGTTACAGTATGATCCTTCTATTTGGGATCCCTTTCATGGCGTCAAAGAACGCGTAGGGTGCTTAGAGATTAGCTCAATCAGTCAATGGGAGATAAAATCTGACTGACCAGCAAACCCCACACTGTTATGAGCGTGTTCTTTAATGGTTGTTTAGCTGCCCTCTTATGCATGTTTTAACGTGTAGACAAGATCTTGAGCCCTCTTAGACTAGCCATCCAAACTCGTGGAAGAAATAAATTAGGAGTCTTGCATCACGAATGACCTGCGCCATCTTATTGCGATGCCTCATTGTTAGTGTATTTTTAGAATGACAGCATCAAGCACTAAGCATATTTTAGCACTTCTTACTAGATCTTAGAGATCCATACATTTGATCCCTCTCGAAGGTTCCTTAATGGACAAAAGTGAGGATAAGAATTAATAATGTGAATCATCTCTTTAGCTCCTTTAGCTTAGCTATTGACCCAACCTATAGCCTACTAACTCATGCTCTATTTTTGTTTGCTTGACCATGATAATGTCCTGAAAAGATAGAGTCAAAGACATGGTTATTTGACATGCTTTTAGTAAATCTCTCTGTCCTAGATGGACTCATCTATAGGGTAAGTTTCAAGTATGTTATTTATAGAGAAGTCCTCATGTTGTCATACCTAAACATTTAAATGATCTAGAAAAGAAGCTCTTGGAGAATGGTAGAGTCACTACTTTATTTTATTTTTTTTGAAGGTGAAAACTAAGAAAAATCTAACACTTGTCCTAAGAATTTTGGTTAAGGGGTTGCTTGCACAAACTACTAAAGACCAAAGACTAGTCACCCTAATGTTTTCTTAATGAGTTTATCACCAATTTTTAACCTATTGATATTTTATTTTACAAGTCCAATATTTGTTTTCACATTTCTATCCTGATATTTTTGTTTTTGTTTTGTTTGTAATTTGACCTTTTTAATGAATTCTAGATGAGGTGATTTGAAGAATGACTTGCAACTTTAAATCACTAGAATGCTTGGCATATTAGAAGCACATAAGAAACTTAATGTGTGTTCAAGTATAAAATGCAAATTACATAACTATTTCAAGTTGACTTGAAAATCTCCCTTAGTAATAGATTAGAAACTTAACATATATTCAATGACAAAATTAGCTTAATTAGTGATATAAAGATATATCAGAGAAATAACTCATTATCTATGAACAAATTGAACTATTAATCTTGATGATAACGATGATTATGATTATGATTATGATAATAATAAATTAATAAATTAATAACACATCAATAAATCAAGACAGAACACTTATATTGAAACCAAATTGGTTTCAAATCCTATATCTAGACTCATCTAAACTAATCTAGATTAAGATAGCATTAGATAATCATTTAAAGTTACCAATTATAAAAAAATAAAGCATGACAAATAACATATCACATAAATACAACCACATAAAAATTAAAATAGAGAACTAGTCTTCATATTTATAAAATAAAAATTTAGCCTATTGCTAACTTTTTTGATAAAAAGTTCTTCAAAAGCTTTTTTAAACAAAATAAAAAGATAATATAAAATATGCTTATCATCTTAACCTAATAATACATATACCACATCAAATCTCAACAAATATATTTTATGCACATAAAAATCATAAGAGTATTATTTCTTCAAATGTCAAACATAAAACAAGAATTTAAGATCTATTATATTCATACAAACCAATTTAATTAAGTTAATACTTACTTAGATTACATTTTAAATAATAATAAATTAAATTCTAAATTAGATCCATGCAACATAAAAAAGTTATAGGTTAAAATCAAAGAGTTAAAGAATAAATAGCATAATGAGTAGATCAAGGATTAAAAATTATTAGGAGAAAATATATATAGTCTAAAATGAAGAAGGATTGATGGGTGGTAGGGCAATGTGCAATCCCATGAATATATTATATTATAGTCTTTAATTTTTAAAACCTATTTAGAATCAAGTCTCACTTAATTAATCATCATAATTTAATTTTTTTTCCAATGGTTTTTTTACATGTGTGACTCATTAATCACATATAAATGAATATTAAAGATAAATAAAACATTTATTAATAATAAATATGATTTTACATAAATAAAGTCTTACCAAGTGTAACCAACCAATTGGCTATAAAGCATATATAATAACAATCTTTCCACTTACACTAAAGTCAATCGTCCATATATCTAATACCATATCACTTCATATGGTGATCATGCTTTCGTTGGAATAATACCTTAGTGAGAGGATTTACCATATTCTTTTCTGTGTGTACTTGCTCTATCTTTATATATTTTTTTTCTATGATTTCTCTAATAAAATGGAATCGCCCAAGTATATGTTTGGATAACTGATGAGACCTTGGTTCCTTTTCTTTTGCAATGAATTCATTGTTATCACAATATATGGCTACTAGATCAATAATGCTAGGAACCACATATAGTTCAATGATATGATCTCTTCTTTTACTGTCTCAGACGTAAAGATGTATTCA
>Ga0307510_10006976_pt1 | contig 13469 bp, 9 predicted proteins | sample 12_EM_MG_FD_207224 | JGI IMG/M metagenome (GOLD analysis project Ga0307510, IMG submission 207224) | Populus trichocarpa ectomycorrhiza microbial communities from riparian zone in the Pacific Northwest, United States - 12_EM | ecosystem: Host-associated > Plants > Roots > Unclassified | place... | reverse complement strand
AAAAACCCTAGAAAATTCGAAACCCTAAAAACACAACACAGCACAGGAGAGGGAGAATACCTGGAGAGAATCAAAGATCGGAAAGAAATGTGAAGAGAGATAGAGAGAGGAGGGAGTGAGGGATGGGGATTTAGGGCTTTGAGGGGGGGATTTTATTGGGGTCTGATAAATTCTAGGGCTTTTTGTGGATTTTCTTTTTTCTTTTTTGTTTCGAGGAAGGCGGTGTGTTTGAAAAGGAAAGGAAAGGGAAAGTAAAAGGGGAAATTGAAGTTGCAAGTTTACGAGTTTATACCATGGGCGTGGATTTGTTTTAGGGTTTGTGACTTCAAGGCCCATTATCTCAATATTTTAAAGAGGCCTATGGGCCTAAATCTGTGCCGGTTTAGTAGACTAGCACCAGCTTGAATACTTTAGTTTTTAAACGTCTCAATATAAAATCAATTCAAATTAAATCTGGCATGAGATAAAATCCGGTCACTAATCCGGGCTAATTTTTTTAAATAAAATAGTATTTTTTAACAATTTTTTTAAAGTTAATTTTTACTATAGATCAAATATCAATCTGAATTTTTAACTAAATTAACTAATTTTTATTTATTTTTATTTTTTTAACCTAAATTCGATCAATTAAATCTAGGTTAAAGTTCGACCATTTGTATCTATGGTCTCCGTTCTGGATCAATCTAATTAAACTGGTCTGGGCTCAAGCCGAGCTGGGCCAGGGTGAACAATGCCTTCCCTTCCTCTCCCACTCGTCTCTCTTCGTTGAAACCACCAGGACCAGAGCGACCCAAAAAAACTCCCCCTCCTCTACTCAGTCACTTCCCCTACCTCTGCATGCTCTAATTCTCTGCTTGAGGGTTTTTTATTTCAAAATCCAAAACATGGAAAACCCTAGATTAGCCCTACTTTCTTCTTCTTCCCCAAAATTAGTTATGGGATACCCAACTTCTCTCAAAAACCCTACCACCCCTAAATTCTCCATATCCACAACCAGGCCCTCTCTTCCTTTCTCTCTCAGAATTTCCAAAACTGCCCCTCATGCTTCAATATTTTCCATTTCTGCCCTTGCCAACTCTCATGGTCACCGTAGAACCTCCAAAAATGGTAACTTTCAGTCACTTAATTACTAATTCGACATCAAAGTCTCTTCCTTTTTGTGATTTCATTTGTTGATTCTTTTGATTTTTTGTTGAATTTTGTTTCTTTTAATGATTTTGTTTGTTGGATTTTTGTTAATTTTGTGTTATAATGTGGTAGGGAAATTAGGGAGTGAATATTTTGCTAGCATTTCTTCATCTAGTGGAAAACAAACAGCTTCTGTAGGAGTTAATCCTCAGCCAGTGTCGCCACCTCCTTCGCAAATGTAATGGATTGCTTTTCGAGCCTTTTGCATTTAGCTAGGCATTCGTGTACACCAGTTATATTGGGTGTTCTTTGTTTTTATGTGTTGATGGATGCTTATTTTGTGTGTTTGTAGAGGATCACCGCTGTTTTGGGTTGGAGTTGGTGTTGGGTTATCAGCAATTTTTTCATGGGTGAGAATCACTCGTTTATATGCACCTTTATCTAGTTGTTAAGGGTTTTTATTTTCTTTTTGTGATGCTGGATTAACGTTGGGTTTTATCTAATGTACAGGTGGCTACCAGGGTAAAGGTGAGTTTTTTTTTTTAATCTCCTGCAAGGTACAAATATCTGCATGTTTTGCTTAACTTTCTGGTCTTCTTACTGAGCAACTGTGCCAATGGAATGATGACGGGGAAAATTTTTGTTGATATTATAGTACTTATTTTTTATTTATATAGAATTTCAATGCAATCACCATGTGGTGTGGCATTTATGGAAAGAAATTTGTAGCTAGGTGCTTGTAAAATTTAAGCTGTGGAAATCAGTATGTCATTGACTCCTGTTACTTGAATAGTGGAGGCTTTGTAGCTTCAAGGTTAACTTTTCCAAATCTTGGCTAAGTCATACATTTAATTCCCTTTTTCATTTCCTGACTACCTATCAATTTGTGTGCTATAGCATTGCGATTTAGAGTAAAGGTTGGGGCTGAAAGGTTTTTAGTTCACTTATGATCGGTTGTTGAGTGTTTTATACTAGTTATTTATGTGCATAATTTAGTGCAGTGATAGATGTTATGAGGGTGATTTCAGGAGGTGATATTGACACTCCAACAACGGTTAAACCACTCTCATTTACTCCATTTTCTCAAGCTGACTATAATACCCATGGAACATATATTGCTATTTATATATTAACTTTTTTGTTACTGTAATAAAGATGCCTCCAATCAATGCTTGTCACCACCATCTCCACCAAATCAAGCCAGCTATCTCCACCGCTGATTACCACCATTTCAACCCAGATCAAGCCCTTCACCACCATTCTTAGACCACAAATCCAATTCACCATCTATTCTCTCTTTGTCCATTATAATTCAAGATAAATTAATTAAGCACCAAACGAACACAAGCAACATGGTAAAGATCTGTATAGTCAACATGGTGTTTATAGGGAAGATTTAACTCCCAATGGATCTTGCAATTTTGGGTCTCTCCTGTGAGCTCCAATGGATTTGTGATCTTGCAATAAATTGGAAATTGAGGTATAATGTACCTGAGTTGATTGTGGAGTAATGAAAGGGAGTGGCTTTGGTGGCAGTGGCACCAATGGTGGAATTGTAGAGAGCATCTTGCAATAAATTTTGTGATCTTTGTCAATATTGGTTTTGTTGTTTTTCTTATGAAAATTTGACAAATATGATTGATTACTACTGGTTAGTAAATGGTGATTTAAGAAAAAGATGGTTTTTTCATTCTTGAGAGCAAAGCTGGAAAACTGAAAGGGCGATGGACATAGGGAGTCTTGATTTTATTCAAGGGAAATATGGAGAGCTTAACCTTTTCCAAGGATATATTGGTCTGTTTAGTAAAAATAAGTGCTAGTGGGAGTTTGGTTAAACATCAGGGGAGTGTGAATATCAGCTCATGGTGATTTCCTTTTGTCATCCTTTTCATTCTACAGTTTCTTCTAAGGGCAGTGACAAATCCTTCTTGTTGGGTTTCATACTGCTTGCAAGCAATTTTTTTCCCTTTTCACCTTTTTGTTGGGCTTGATCCATTAAATTTGATCTTTGTTATTTCATTCCCCTGGTCTTGCAAGACAGCCTTCTGTAGATCCAACAATGTCACACCTGTGGAATGTAATTAACTCTTATATGTTGTTTTGCAATTTAAAAAAATTTATTTTCCTTGTGTGAGAGTTGATTTGTTCAGAGATTGAGGTCTTCTGCTTTATTCCCGTTTTCTTTTCAACTCTATTGAAGGTTTATCATGCCAATTTTAAATTAAGGGACTTTTACTTATTTTGAATGAAATTTCATGTTCTTACAGTTGTTAGGTGGTTGGTGTCTTCTTTTGTGGATGGAAAATTAGTATTCCAAATTTCTATAAACTCTCAACCCAATGCTTTCTTCTAATTTGTCTTTGTCAATGATTTGTTCTAATCTGTAGTTTCAAATATTTTGAGTAATTAAATTTGGTTTCACGATAAGTGAAGCTTCTGGCGAGTTAGTTTTTTCTAGTATGTACTACCTACGACAGAACTCGTGTTTTTCAGTTCCTAGAGGAGTGGTGTTATAAAAATAACTGCACCTTATGGAATCTACTTCTCAAAAACTGGAGAACCTTTCACCTCAATGTGGGCATTTCCATTGGAACTAGTGGAATGATTTGACCTCAAATCAGAGGACCTTTAATATTCTACCTTTGACCTCAATTATATTAGTGGTATGCTTTACATTCTACTTTCACTTGTTCCTTTCTAAACTTCTTTGGCTTGATTTCATCATAATTGTTCTTTCCCTATGTATGTGACATTTTGGCCTGGCATTTATCATTTTCAGGTAAACAATATGCTCTTTGTGATCTAACGAATTAACTTTGCAAATAATATAACTAGTCATTCTAATCCTATTTTGCATGTGTGTTTATGAGTCCACGTTTCATCTCTTTGTCCAGAAATAGCTAGAAACATTGCATATTTAACTTCAATAATTTCTCTATGTTCATCTCTTCTTTCAGAATTATGCCATGCAACAAGCTTTCAAATCTTTGACAGAACAGATGAATACACAAAATAACCAATTCAATCCTGCATTTTCTGCAAGGCCACCTTTTCCATTTTCTCCGCCACCAGCATCACACCCTTCAACCTCACCTTCTCCAGCTGCTTCTCAACCTGCAATCACAGTAGACATCCCTGCTACAAAAGTAGAAGCAGCTCCAACCACTGATGTTGGAAAGGAAAAGGAGACTGATTTTCTAGAGGAAAGGAAGATAAAGGAGGAGACAAAGAAATATGGTATGACAGAATCTCTGGTTGTGAGTCCATATCTTGTTTAGGGGTTGCTATTCGGATGATTAACACAGAATCTCTGGCTGTGAGTCAAAATCTTGTTTAAGGGTTGTTATTCGGAAGATTGACGATTGATAACTGGTTATTGAAATATTGAATTTCCCTACCATTTCTATTTCCTTCTCCCTTTTTTCCTGCTTCCCCGCCTCTTCCTCTATTTCCTTCTCTGTTTGCATCACAGGCACTGTCGATTTTTCATGATGCATCATGCATGCACCCCCATAACTTCAAAACTGATTATACCTTAAGAAATGCTAACATTCGATTGCTCATTTTAATACTGGGCACTTGCTTATAGGATTTTTAGAAGTTTTCTCCATAAGAAAGTATAATGCAGCTCCTGCTTGCAGCTTTTGTGGACATTTCTCCTGAAGAAACCTCGCTGAATACTCCCTTTTCAAGTGTTGAAGATGACAACGAAACAAGCTCATCCAAGGATGTTGAGTTTGCCAAGAAAGTAAGTCTCTATCATTAAAACTTAGCGTGCCATATTCTATATTCAACATATTCTGAAGTAAATTGTTCAATACTGTCTGTAGGTCTTTCAAAATGGAGCTGCCTTTAAGCAGGGCCCAGGTGCTGCCGAGGGTTCTCAATCTACTCGTAAGTAAAAATTCAACAAAAACTACTCACTTTCCTGTATTATTATAGTTCACACTTGCTGGTTTTATGTGCCCTAAATTACTTTTGTTTCTAATGATGAAACCAGGGATTCATGAATTTATGAAGTTGACTGTAATATCTAGCATTGTTTTGGTATTCTGGTTCTTTTATATCATCTTCATACATATTTGCTAGAAGAAAATATGAGAGTAGTTTGAAGAATAAACAATCAGAAGATATAAAAATTAGAAAGCATTTATGATGCAAAGATCAATTTCCATTTTTAAAAAGGAAATATGCAGTTAGTAAAAATTTGTAGTCGGTGGTGGAACATGTAGTGTGACTATTCAAGATTGATCTCTTAGGAATTTCATTGCTCATTTTTAGTACATTGATGATTTTCAGTTGCATATCATGCCTGCTTGCATTGCCATGGTGATGTTATCTTCAAGCATTCCTCTGCTCTTTGGGGCTGGATCCAATTAGTTGTGTAGGGAATCATCCATTCAGATTCAATTGTATCAAGTCATTAATGCACTGTTCTCGATAAGTGATATAATGAAGCACTTTTGCTTTCAGGACTGTTGGAAGTTGTAGTTTAAGGTTGATTTCATGTGGGAACTGGGTATCACATGCTAACTTGATATCCTGCAGCCTTTCACTTTCCCCACCTGACTTTATGTGCTTGATTGCTATTTATGGCCTTAATTCCTATTCAGTATTCTCTGATATTAAATAGCTTTCTGAGTTGATATTTATTCATGGACAAAAAAAGCAGGACCTTTCTTATCCGTGGAAGCTTTGGAGAAAATGATGGAAGATCCAACAATGCAAAAGATGGTTTATCCGTAATATAGCTTCTTTTCCTCGAATCAAATCATTTTGTGCTTTAAGTGTAGTTATTTCATTATGCCGCTGTTCCATTTTCCCGGTATTTCTTTATTTGCAATGAACTTCAGTTGTCATATTAGCTTTCTTCTTGTTTTTCTTTCATATAAACACGTGGTGGCCTTACATCCTCTTTTGCTTGTCTGATTTACATATGGTTATTGCACCCTAAAATTAGATGTCCTGTTTCATATTTTCTCTTGACAGTTTAATTCTTGTCATATCTTTGCAGGTACTTACCTGAGGAGATGAGGAACCCTACCACCTTCAAATGTAAGTCAAATCTTCATTGATTTATATCTTCTCAAAGCTTACTTTGGTTGTGGTATTTGAGAAATCTTCTAGATATGATGCATTATAGACCACATTTTTTTGTTGTTTAACACAGTTATTGAAATCATCATAGAGTTTAATTGAATACTTAAAAATGAAGTCCACAATTGTGTAGGTTGTGGGAATTCAAGTCTATTGTTTTTCCTTTCTTTGTGGATATGAGTTGTCAACATTACAGGTCAATCATGTTGCATGTAATAACTTGTCAGTTTCAGTTTGGATGTTTGCATAGTTGTTTTTTTTTTTCCAGCAGGTTTCCTGCCTCCTTTTTTTTTTTTTTGGGATGGGGGACTTTACAGACATAATGTCTCACTACAACGGCTCACTTGGAATGCTATTTTGCTATTACTTTTGCTGTTTCAACCAATAGCACAGTTTATATATCCTATCCAAATTCAAAATTCAATAATTTTAGCAACTCTAAATTTAGAGTGCATATCGATTGATACGTTATGGTTTTCTGTGTTGTGCATTATGTAACAGGGATGCTACAAAATCCACAATACCGTCAGCAACTGGAAGACATGCTGTAAGCTCTTGTTTGAGCTCCTTTGTAGTTGATTTTGTTTTATGATGCTCAATGTTGATTGCATGTTTGACCTTGAGGATATTTGAGCCTTTTGTTTTGATTCTTTCCTAGCATATGAAAGGATGGCATGCTGAGGAAATTTCTAAGCTATGGTTGATGATACTGCATTTCTTATTGCAAGTTTTTGGTGGATGTAATTGTTTAAATGCTTAATGAGATGCTATTGTGCTCATTTCTTTTGTTTGCTCACTGATATTTCAAATCTATTTGGATTGGGGATGTCTACACATTGACATTTAGGTTTCTGAATCATCTTTTAAACCCATTTCCTTTATGCTCTGATATCAGAAAGTTCTGCATGTGGTTCCTTCACATCAGATATGTGCTAAAAGTTTGTGTGAAGTTATTTTTCCATTTGTATTGGATGTTTTTTTATAACAAGTTTTTCCCGTTTTCTTAAGGTCTGTTGGTTGCTTTTGTGCTGATAAGTTTTATCATAAGCATAGGCCAATTTTTAGCCAGTTTTTGATGGATTTAAATTCATTCGCTGTCTTCTTTTTCTTCAGAAATAATATGGGTGGAAGTGGTAAATGGGACAGCCAGATGATGGATTCTTTGAAAGATTTTGATCTCAACAGTGCTGAGGTTAAGCAGCAGTTTGGTGAGTTTGGGATTGATTGTTTCTGCTATATGTTTCATCTTCCAAATGTTCATGATTATGATTTGAGAACATGGGTTTATTGCTTGCCTTCTTGCTACCTTTCTTTTATTTCTTTTTTATGAGGGACTTTATAAACTTGGCTGTTAAAGTTTTTTGGTTATGTTCTACTAGAATATATAGGCTCTATCTGCTTAATTTTGCCTCAATATGTTCTCTTAGCTTGATCCGTTCAATAAGGAGTGATTTATTGAATTTTGATGTTTTTCAATAATTTCATAAATGATACCTTTTTTAAGGAGTTCTATTTCCCTTTTCTCATAATCTTTTTTCTCCTCATCTTTGTATCTTCTCTTTCCATACTCAAGCTTGAAATTAATTACTGGTATTGTCCTGAATTTGATAGCTCATTTCAGTGGTCGCACAGATTGCCTCCAATTTTGCATTTAACGCTGACGTTTTATCAGATTGATTTTCCATTGCTTAATGAAATGTGTTGATTAGGGATAAATAAAAAATGCTTAAAGAGTTTCATATCATGATTAACATGAGTTTTGGTTCTATTAACATGAAGTTTTTTGTGCTCTGGTAAAATATCAGGGTTGGCCAGTTCTTGGTTAAGATACCAAGGATTTATAAATCCACCAATGATCAGGATTCAGCTTTTACCCAAAACTGCAGGATTTTCTTGATGTACTTGAAATTTGTTCAACTCTTCTTTCTTTTTTTGTTGATTCTAATTTTACATTTGATAACCTATAATTAGAAAATCAGCTTTTTTTCTTACCATCTGGTTCTCTGGTCATTTATGTTTTGCAGATCAAATTGGCCTTACACCTGAGGAAGTAATTTCAAAAATCATGGCCAATCCTGATGTTGCCATGGCATTTCAAAATCCAAGAGTTCAACAAGCCATAATGGAGGCATGTCGCAATTGACTTATAATTAAATTTTTTTTAAAATCTAGAAATCATCTCTCTAATATTTTGTCCGTTTTGCAGTGTTCACAGAACCCAATTAACATTACCAAATATCAGAATGACAAGGAGGTATATCCTATCTCTTCTGATCTCAGACATCCTCCATCAATCATTGAAAATTGTTTGTCACTGTAGCTACACCATTACGCTACTGGTGTTTGTTTTTTGAAATGTCTAAAGTATCAATTGTTAACTGGATGAATAAACTGCTTTTTGAAGTGTCTATTGTTATGTGGAGTGCTGGATTTATGTTTTCCAGCAGGTACCTCATTGACATGGATCTTTTCAAGGTTAATTTACTTGAAAACTTTAGATAGATTTCCAAAACATTTGCAAATAACATTCTTTTGTTGTAAAATTGTTTTCCACATCTTTGACTGGTAACTATTTTTTACCAACCCAGTTACAATTTCTAACATGCTTTAGTTTTGTTCTTGCACTCTTTCACGATGCTTATCATTTGTTTGTCGAAGAAACGCCCTGGCCTGATAGGGTTTAAGTTGCATCAATTCGATAGATCACTTAAATATCTGAACAGGAGAATGTGGGGCGTTTTCTCTCTGCTTGCAGGTTATGGATGTCTTCAACAAAATATCAGAGCTCTTCCCTGGGATGACTGGCTGACCTTAATCTTATCATTCTTGGAGAACCATGGTTTCCCGGGACAGACAAAATGGTGGGTTTTCCATACGGGTAATGGGGGCAATTTCCTGCTAGAATTTCTGCAGGTGGTATTCTGGAAAGTGTTCAAAATTTTTGTACAATCACCTTTTCTTAGACTCTTTTTGCAGATAGGCCACAGTTTCACTTTAAAATTTGGAAAGGTCTTGGAAATGTTGTAAAATAATCTACTGCAGAATACTATTGCTACTTTTTGTTAAAATCTCTCTCAATCCAACTCTCATGCTAGATCGAACTTATTTTTCAATAGGATCATTGATTTACAACAGGAGCCTTCAGTTGCAACAAATGCTATTCATTCAATTATCGATCTAGGTTCTGTCAGGGGTGTATCATGCTCTGGTTTGTGGTGAGTTCAAATTCAATTGACTTGCAGAAACCAGAATCAAACTAGAACGAGAAGAATGGATGTTCTCCAAGTTCCAGTGCTGCTGATGTCAGTGGGTTTCTATGGCTGAGTGGTGGTTGCAAATCAGCAAATGAAGTCAATTACTCGAAAATGGCCGAAGCTTCTATCGAAGTAAAAGCAAAGGGACTAATCACATACCAAGTTCTGGTCATAAGACCTATATGATCTCAGCTTCTTTAACCAAAAGGGAAGTAGGCAAAGTACTATTTGGTGATCATATTCTGGACAAAATATCATCTTAGGCAGTGACAATACCTTCGTAGCATTGCCACACAAGTGAAACATCCTTTTCCGTTGCTGCATATTCTAGCTGCAAAAATCCCATTAAAATGTGACATTGTTAGCTCCAATAATAAGTATTACAAAGACAAATGAAAAACCATGATTAAAGCTATTTGCATTAATGGCAACCTGTGTCAATGAACACAAGAACCTTTTTTCCCCGACTATCAAGAATTCTGAACTAGTTTGCTTATCCATGGAAACTAAATTTCCTTTTTAGATTATCTTAAAGACGCATCTATTAAATTAGCTTGATCTATTAAGATAATAAATTTTCTTAAATACTAATCTCAAATTTAGAATTCATAAAATCAATGAGGATAATGAACCTTTGGTACCGTGAATATATCTGATGATAGGCATAGCAGTGCCGCAAAAATCATTCTAGAGAAGGTCCTCCTCATCCTCAGCACATGAAAAGATAATGCTAACAATACTTACTTCAGTTACATTGTTCAAGAGATTGGAATAGTGTCCTCAGCTGACTCCTCTCCTTCCCAGGTTTGCTTTGAATTACAGCATAAAGATCCAGTTTCAAGTTTGAAGAGCACCTTCTAAGCACTTGCCGTGCTTCTTTCCAAGATTCTGACGCTAAAAAATCTTTTATCTGTAACAAAGCCCTCTGGTTCCACTTTCTGCTTCTTCCATCTGATCTTTCATCAGGAGTTGCAGACCTGAACTCCATTTGCACTATCTTGACTGAATATTGCTTCCTTTACCAATACAACTGATGCCATTCCTGCTATGGTTCCTATTCTTCTACTTGTATGATCAGATCTCGAGTCCTTTTGGGGCTTGGACTGAAAGGTAGTTTTTAGGCAGCAAGTGATCGTTGTAGAACAGGGGGGTGCATTTTGTATTGAGGATAATGGTCTTAATGCCATCTTTAATTTCTATGAACTTCTATAAGACCCTTTGTGGCCTTGTGCATTAACAGGTTAGGGTTTAAAGTGTGAGTTTAGCTTTGATGTAGTTATTGTGATTTGAAAAGATAGGTTCAGAAGAAAACTACTAATTATAACTTTCTAGTAACAAGATTTTAACAGAGAGTTTTCAGTGGGAAATTGTGATAACTGTTATGTTAATAAATATTTTTAAAGTGGGAAATTGTGATAACTGTTATGTTAATAAATATTTTTAAAATTATGGTCGAGATAAAATACAGTTTTAATTACACCTAACTACAGTACAAATAAAATCTAAAAAAGAACAGACTCTAGGTTTGCTTTTTAGAGATCACCAGTTCAAGTCTCATAAATTTCAGGGTCGCTAGAGACATATATAGTCGTTAATTTCAGTGCCCGTGAGATTAGTCGAGGGGCGTACAAGTTAACCCGGACATCCATGTTAATAAAAAAAAAACCTAAGAAAGAAAGAGAAGGGATGAGTGATCAATTTTATCAAAACTTCATTAGTTGGCTAAACTGAGGTGAGACTAGAAACCGACTAAGATAGCAAGTTTACTCTCTTCTTCCCTTCATAGTTGTTAAAATTGTCCAGTTCAGATTTTGAAGTAGGGGAAAGAGTAGGGTTTAGTTAGTTTCACATGATAGAAGGAATAAACTCTCTTTAGTAGTTAATAACGCTATCCTATTTAAAATATATTAAATATTTTCCCTAAAATAAAAGTGTTATTAGTAAATAAACAATAAGAAAAAAAATGATCCTAGAATAAAATCTGTATTTTTTTTCCAATAGTCTGTAGAGATCAATTTGAGAAATGTGATATGTGATATGTGAATCCTTTTAAATTTTGTATTGTAATAAAACCATCTCAAGATTTTGTAATTTATCTCAATTTATTTAAAAAAAAATTACAATTTACTTCTGTAGCTTATAAGTTATATAATACTTTAATTATCACTAATGCTAACTAAAAAAATCCACAAATTTTTTTGATTATTCATAAAATTACTATTATATTATAATTAATAATTTAAAAAATCTAGAAATGTTAAATTGAAAAAATTCCTACCCACCTCTCTCTCTCTATATATATATATATATAAGACATGATTGAGCAACATGATTGAGCAAAAAATCAAATGCTCTGTGCAGCATAACTATAGGTGTCTATGGTTCAAATCAAATACACAGTGCTCTCGAAAAAGCAGCACAAATTGCAAGAATCCACAGAACTATCCATTAAGATTTGCTATTTCTTCAGATATAGAAGCTGGGTTAGTCCCCTTGTTTTCGTCTCCCACAACAGTAGATCCACTCAGACCATTAGCATTTTAAATCCTGCAAATTCAAGAGGATCCAATCAAGGTTGGTGCATGTCTCGTCATGATTTCCCCCTTTTCTTTCCAGATTGTCTGCAATTGCAGCAAGTTTAAAAGGACACACGAATATCGTGTTGGAATTGATTTATAAAATATATAATTTCTCTCTGTTTTGTTAGTAATTTCTTTTAAGTTTATGAACTAAAACATTAATTAAAATGAATTATCAACCTGAATTATGAGTATTCATGTTATGGTTTTCAAGTAATATAAATTGGAGTCTTGAATGGGTGGAGAGGAAAGGAAAATATTCTCGACATCTTTTCTTTATTTGTTGATATCTTTTATAATTCTTGTTCATTTATTTTTTCTTTTTATATTAGAGGTTAGATTCGGTATTTGTAGAGAGATATTACGTATAACCTCTTTAATTTTGTTAGATTTTATTTAAAAGTGCATCCAAATAAAAAATAATTGTAGGAATTCTACGAGATTTATCGAAAAAAATCATATCATACCAAGTGATAAGCAATTAAGCTTAAAATATAAAGAATTAATTATTAAAAACAACTAAAATTCCAGGTTGGATATTTTCTATAAGCTTCTACAAATAAGTATTCTAACTATTTTTGTTTAAGTTTAATTTCAATCCTGATTTAGTTTTTATATTAGGGCTATGTTTGTTTCCCGGAATTCACTTTCTGGAAAATCACTTTCCAAACTTTCATGTGTTTGTTTGACATTAGGAAAGTTGGTCAACGGAAAAAACTTTCCAGTTAAAGGAAAATTTGGCTTGGTTTCCAGGAAAATGTTTTCCTGAAAAATTTGGACATAAAACACTTTCCGGAAGTTGTGAAAAATTTAGAAATGTCATATTATTTGCTGATTATATCAAATTTGGTCCTCAAACTTCTGATTGCTATATATATATATATATATATATATATATTATTTTGAATATTTATTTTTCAATTTCATTTCTTAAAATTTAATTTTTATATTAACTTTGGTCCTCATTTTTATAATTGTTATTTGCTTTTCTCTTATCATTTTTTATTGAAATTTTTTATCTATCAAATTTGGTCCTCATTCTTTTGATTGTTACTTTTTTTTTTGAAATAATTTATGAAATATTAATTATTATTATTTTAATTTCTTCATTTTTTATTTTTTAGATTTGATCTCTATTATTTTGATTATTATTTAAGATAATTTATGGAATTTTTTTTTTCAATTTCATTCTCATTCAACTTTTTAATTTGTAAGATTTGTTCTTCATTATTTTAATAAACTTGAGAAAAATAAAATATTAATAAATTATTTTCCAGCTTATTTTTCATGACATAACCAAACACTAGAAAATAAACGGAGCCTAGGATTATAAACTAAACCACTTGTCTAATCTTCTTCTTATCATGAAAGAAAGATTTAAGCAAAATCATGTGACTCCAGAAAAAATCAA
>Ga0307510_10006974_pt1 | contig 13471 bp, 8 predicted proteins | sample 12_EM_MG_FD_207224 | JGI IMG/M metagenome (GOLD analysis project Ga0307510, IMG submission 207224) | Populus trichocarpa ectomycorrhiza microbial communities from riparian zone in the Pacific Northwest, United States - 12_EM | ecosystem: Host-associated > Plants > Roots > Unclassified | place... | reverse complement strand
CCCTTCGTGCTACTATATATCATCGATAGATAAATTATCTTCAAGACTGTGTTTGGTTTCGTGTTAAAGTATAGGTTAAATATTATTAACCCATTCACATCTAGCTTCCCTTAACTTTGTTCTGTATCTTTCACGAGATGGAGTAAAAAATCTAGATAATGTTTGGTGATTGATTAATGGGAGTTAAAATTTGTCCTTGTAAAATTTATGTTTATTATTTTTATATAAATTTTTTATTTAACAATAAGTATGTTTAAATGTTAACTTCTTCATTGAATGATTTTAAAAATATATATATTTTTATCCACCTATATAGTATATCTGATCTTAAAATTTCATAGAGAAAAAACGAACTTTTTTAACCATTAAAGTTAACCCCTTTTTTTTTCATTATTATTAGGAAATTGTTTTTTAAAAAGGTGAATTATTAAAAGCGTTTTTAATATTTGAAAAGCGCTTTTGTTTTTATTAGAAAGGTGAATTAATAAATTATGTTTGTATTACACCTGATAAAACTTAGAATTAAAATTTAATGGATCCCACCATCAGACAAAATATTATTCTCATACTATATATTTTTAATGTTTTACATGTATTTTTAGATCGGGTCACACATCAATCGAGGTTAAGCCCCTGTTTGATATTGCGTTTCAAACGGGAGTTGAATAAATTTTAATTTTTTTTGTTTAATTTTTTTTATGTTTTCGGATTACTTTAATATGCCAATATCAAAAATTATTTTAAAAAATAAAAAAAATTGTTTTAATATATTTATGAGGTAAAAACACTTTAAAAAATAGTTGTTATTATATTCTTAAATACCCCTAAGTCTAATTTTAACTAATTTTTAAGACCCACCCTTCATATACACCTGGTATATTCAAATGAATTTAATAAATTTACTTGGGTGTTTGTCCAAATGAAGAAATTAAGGAAGCAGGCTTTCTTAAACATCACAACAACTCATCGAGGTTTAATGTCTTACCCTTTAATTTTCTTTTAATTGCTATTGAAATTTCATCCTCTAATAATTAATATTTAACCTTCAATTTTTAATTTAAAATCAAACACAGCAAGCAGATTCTACTCAACCCTTGCATGCATGTCTCGCGCTCCACGGCATGATTTGAGAATTTTGGTCAAGGTACATTATTATTATTATTATACCATTTGCAAATAAACATATTATTTTAAAAAATATTATATATATATAAACATAAAATAATTTTAAAAAAAATCACAACAAGCTTACGCTTATTTATGTGATTTAAATTGTATTTAACTTGAAAATATATATAAAAAAAAAATAATGCCTTTTAAAGTTAAAAACCGTTTAAAACTCGGTATTGCCACGTGTACAGAGGAGCCCAATGAAGGATCCAAGGAATGAATCCAATTGAGAAAATTTCAACCCTAATAAAATAAACAAAAGAAGGTGGTGGTCCGAGAAGCCACGTTTTACTAACCTATCCAAGAAAGTCCAAAGAAGACAGTTCTAGTAATACTAAATAAGCATACAGTCCCCTCCTAAAGGTCGTTAATTTTGAAAACTTGTTAGCAAGCTTTTTGAAAATAATCCAACCCACCCTTCTTTGTTTTGATCCCTTTGCTTGCTTTTTTTAGAACAGATTTTGTGTCACTTTCTATGGTGGCGCCGCTGGACTTCAATTCTTTCTGTTAAATGCATGCTCGCTGGATTATTTATGTTCTCAAAAGCCAAGTGATTGATGGATAGTCATGTGGAGAAGGTGTGTGTTGCTCTTCGGAATGATTTACAACATGGATTCAAGACTTAGGATTGGAAACTTGGGAAATGGAAATCCAATCCAATCTCCGTAGTCTTTCTTTCTCCATGTGACCTGCAGTTTGACGTTTCCAAGGATTTTGTTTACACCCCGTGTAAGTGGACTCCACTAATTTTTTGATCATACATATATACATATATATATATGTTTTTGGCTTTAGAAACTACCTTGGCTTAATGAATTTTCAGCTGGGAAGCCACCTGCCAGCTCTGTGAGTTATGAGAAACTGGAAGTTCTTAGGAAGTCTGAGTAAGGAAAGATAGACAAGCTGCTCTCCGAGTATATAGCTTTCCGTGGAAAGGTTTGTCTCTAAGTTGCTAGCTTCTTTGATTTTGCAATAATTTTTGTCTCCAGTTCTTCATTTAATTTGATGGTTCTTAGTTAGGATTTCCCACCATGTTTGTAAACGGATAAAGGCTGGCATCTATTGAAAGTTAAAAAATCTGATGAAACCATTCATAAAGTCATAATAGATTTGATCTCCGCACACAGGATAACCAAATTAGTCATGGGACTTGCATACATGGAGTCGTCTTCATCATGGTATATGCATAACTTTAAAGGGTTTCCAAGTATCTATACAATCCTTCTTTTATCGATTAATTTCCATTCACCGTAGGAGATCGAAGAGTGAAATTAGTGGATCGTTCCACATTCATCAGCATAAACCAAAATTTGGTGTTCCTTAAAGGAGAAAAGGAAGAAGGATTCATGGAGGATGATCAAGGAGTGATGGTTGCAAAAAAGGCCAACTTTAGAAGCTGGTTAGGAAAAATGTTTACCGATAACTCCCATGATTCTCACCAGTTACCTGCCACGTCAAAGGCCCTAGAGAATGAAAATCAGTGGGAAAATTATGCCCAAGAGATTGAAAATTATTTCGAACATTTGCTGTCTTTGAATTTAGATGAAGAAATTTGCAAGGAAGAGAATGATATTTTGCAGGCTGATTCAACGGAACCAGGTGTGGCAGAAGATGCTGTTTCTACTATGGCTATGGTAAGCAAATATCCAAGATATTTCTGCAGTATGTGGCCATAGTTCTTTGTTTGCTGTAAACAGCTATACGATATCTCACGTTCAACTAGTCCCCTACTACTCGTATTTTCCTTTTTGCTTTTGTTTGCTAGTAAATTGTACAAAATTCTCTAAAATATGTGGTCATCATGCAAGGTCCTAATGAAAAAGGTGATTATAATTAGCATAGTGTAGTAGTTGGAAATCATGTTTAATGTCCAACAAGTCCAAGTAATTGGCTAAATGATACCAACGTAATTTCTTTCTAATCCTTCTTTTGACTTTATATTACACTTTAAGAGGTCTTCTGATAGTGATTGATTAACAAATATAGAGAAGTTTGGATGCCAGTGAACCAAAGCCATTATCAAATGTAATCCCAATCCTGTCCCAGGTTGTGGGCAGAAAATGAATCCTTGAGAAGCTAACTTTTAAGGAATTTTAGTGTCCCCCCCCCCCCCCCACACACTTTTCATCTAAATTGATATTCCAAGCTCTTCTAACCGATGCCAAGATGTTGCGATGAATTCAGAGTGTTGCAGCAAAAATGGCATCTATGAGAAGAAGAATGGAGGGAACCCAGAAAATGATTCAAATGAAGAGGGAAGAGAGTAAAGTCAATTCAGAAAGATGTGCAAAAGCTGAACGGGCTAAATGTTTGTGCAATAGCCGGGTAATATAAGCTCTCGACTTCCTTAATATATAAGCTATTTCTTGTATGACTTTCTTCTGGGTTGCCATTAATAGGAAATCATTCTATAGGTTGAGGAACTTGAAGCGAAGATTCAAGAAGAGGTCTTGAATCGCTTAGATTTAAGTAAAAGCTTAGATGCCGAGAAAGAACAAATTCAAGAAATCAGACGTGATATTCAAGAAAGCAAGAAGAGGCTAAGCTCCCTTGTTGAGCTCCGATCAGAGGTCTATAGCAAACTCCAAACATCAACCATGGCAAGATCACATGTGGAGGTTCAGTTAGAGAAGGCAGTCATTGCAAGAGCACAAATGGTTAGAGAGATCGAGGAGTTACGGAAACAAAGAGATATTCTTCGGCGTCGAATCGAGTTCTGTAAGGAAAAGGATGCCGTGGGAACGGTGGCAAAGTTGAATGAATTATGTTGTGGTTACAGAGAGTACACTACAAAGGATATCAGATCAGCAACAGACAACTTTTCTGAGAGTCTAAGATTGAAATCCGGCGGGCATTGGACAAATGTATATCGTGGGCGTATCAATCACACGACTGTTGCAATCAAAATGCTCAGTTTCGATAATGGGTTGTCTCAAGAAGCTTTTCTAGCTAAGGTGATGTTATAGATAAGCACAAGAACTTAATTATGCCTCTTTTCATGAGGTTAATACACGACAAAGGCTTGTATTGAATTCCTCTTGTTACCTATAACCCAAATGTAACTTACGTTATGCAGGTGAAGGCACTTAACAGCATTAGACACCCGCATTTGGTTGCCATTATTGGGTCTTGCTCTGAGCCCAGGTGCATCATTTTTGAATATATGCACAATGGAAGCTTAAGGGACATCTTGTTTTCGTCCTCTCAAAGAAACCATGGAAAAAGAAACCGGGCCTTCAGGTGGAATCATAGGATCCGGGTAGCTCATGAGATATGTTCAGGCCTGAGCTTCCTCCACTTGGCTCGACCCAGACCCTTTGCTCAAGTTCACTTGACTGCATCGAATGTCCTCCTCGATCGCAATCTAGTTGCTAAGATCGGTGGGTTCAGACTAACTCAGAGTCCAGATGCAAATGAAACGCTGCCCAATATTCAGGCTTTTGGAGTTTTATTGTTCCAACTTTTGACAGGGAGAAATCGGACCGGGCTGGTCGAGGAGGCGATGGCAATGGACAAGACAGCCCTGCTTACGGTTTTAGATGAGAGGGCCGGAAAGTGGCCATTGGACTTGGCTTATGAACTTGTTGGGATAGCTACGAGGTGTTTGGAGTGCAAAGTAGATTTCAGTCTAGCAAAAACGAGGGAAGAGCTTGAAAAGATTACTAGAAAAGCTGATGATCTAGTTGCCAAAAGTGGATGTGAGGTGGTAGTTAATGGAAGTATTGATGATAGAGAAGACTCAAGCGAAGCACCAAGCATTTTCCTCTGCCCTATATTACAGGTTAGCTTCATCTCACCTTCGTGAAAAATGGCATACAAAGCTATCTCATTTTTTCTAGGTTCCACTTAACGTGCTGTAGCAACTAACATATTTGACGAAAATGAGTGCAGGAGGTAATGAAAAATCCGCATGTTGCAGCGGATGGATTTTCGTATGAGTTGGAAGCCATCGAGGAATGGCTAAACACAGAGCGGGATACTTCACCGATGACAAATTTAAGGCTTAAGCACAAATTCCTTACTCCGAATCACACCCTTCGTTCCCTAATTCAAGAATGGAATAGAAGGAAATCCACTGCTTCCTGACATGATACACTGTATTCATTACTATGTAATTACTCATGCTATCTGCTGATTGCACGCTTGAATAAAGCTCAACTGGAGCTTGATCGGAAAGTTCGTGACTGAGAAGATGGCGAAAGCTTAGCAAGCCACTCACTGAGAGCTAATAATGCAGCAAACGCCACATGCAAAAGCCCGAAGAAACCTTCTACTAAATAGACATATATTGTAATCTGAACACCAAGTTTCTTCCAATTACAATAGTATTACTAATTCTGTAGTGCATTCACTCTCTCAATTTTGTTCTATAAAGATCATACACTACTATGCTTTAATTGGTGTGAACTACGCATTATAACCACCCACCAATCCCCCAACTAACGGGAATGCAATTCAACCTAGGAACTTCACAATTACTCCCACATAACCTGTACTATATCATGCACCAAGCACATTATGCAACCAAACTAATATCATGCATGCAAACACCTTGCACAACAGAAAAATCTGGAAACTTTACTTGGCAGGGAATAATCTGCATGCAAAGATGTGTCAGTTGCCATGTCTTCAGCACGAGACCATATGTACACTCCTCTTTCTTGCCGGCTACCTGGGACGGTGTTGTCAAGCACAAACGCGACCAAGAGTGTCACAACCATGTTCAAGGACATGAGAGCGTTCATCGCAAAATCAAACTGAAATATAGAAAATGGAAGATCAACTCTTCAGCATTGGAAATAAAAAGATGAGTAGAAATGCATGAGCCAACGACAGATAAATGCTCTTACATATAGAAATGGCAAAGAGACATACTTGTTTACTGCTGGTTTGGACTGGTCCATTTGATGCTGCCGCATATGGAACAAAATAACTTGGCAGTATCAAGCTGGATTCAGGTTGATACTGCTGGAAGTACGCAGGAATTGTTAAACCAAGGAACAGTGAAACACCTACTATTGTGATGTTCCTAAAACTTGCTGTTTGGCTGTACTGCAAAGTTGAGAGACCTAGTGATACAATAAGGCCCCACATGAAGCAAAGTATTGAAGCAGCCAAGGCCTGGGGTATTGATGCAAGTATGGCACCCACTTTACCTATTAATCAGAAGTAAACATGTCAGCAAGATAACACCCACATTATGACACTAATGAACTCATGGATTTCCTGTACAATCTTTTTTTTTTATTGTAAATTCTATTGGAAGCCCCTTCTGAAAAAGCTTTCTACTTCAAAGCCTAATTCCATATGTCCAGTGTACATCCTACTTAAACAAGTAGGTGCCAGAACTGCTCTATAGATTTCCAGACCTTGCTTATGGTTGCACTTTCGAGCATGCATCAACTAATTAACAAAAGACCATGCATTAATCACTCTCAAACATGAAGTTTTGTCTTCACAAGGATGTTTACCTATAAATGAGAACAGGATCAAGAAAGCTGCTCCAACCTCCACAACCCTTCGACTGGCCACCTTTGTTATATTGACAGTATGAACATTTTCTGTTAATGTTGTTGAACCGGTGCCACAACCCCAAATTCCAGCCAATACACTGCAGAAGCCCTCCAACGCAATTCCTCTGCTGACAATTCGTGGAGTTGGAGGCTTTGAATTAACAAGCAAAGATGTGGAGTGATAAGTTCCAACCTGGTAAACCAGTGTCACAGTCACAGTTCTTTGGTCAGTTCTCTTTTAATTAAGTCAAAATATCCTTAAAACCAAAAAATCAATTTCCCCCTATATTAGCCTTTTAACCTTTCCATGGTAGCTGCAGTCACATGCCTTTCATTATTTATTTCATTCCATTAAGATGGAAAGACAGAAGCACCCTGCTATACTATGATCTAGTGTTCTGTGTCTGATTACTTACTGGTAAACCCAAAAATTTGTAGAATATGAAGCTTGCTGTACAAGAATTCAGATCTTTACAATTATAAAAAACGCTAATATTTGTGCATTTGTATTTACTAACCGAATCCACGGATGCAACTAGTGATACTATTATCATGATCAGGGAAGTCCTAAAATGGAAGATGGGCACACCCCACTGCAATGGGTACGGTATTCTGACCCAAGCAGCAGTTCTCCATGCATTGGAAGCATCAGTCCTGCAGTGCTGCATTGTATATGCATGCTTTCTACACGCATCCACTAAGATGTTAGAACTAGGTACATCAGGGCTACAACCTTTGTAGTTGTATGCTCCACCAGCTGTCAAGAAGAATGCATATGTCCATATCATAAGGACGCTCAAGGGGACCTGCACTGAAAAATAAATGTAAGCAATTTTAATCAAGTAATAGAAGTAAACAGATTTACCATGGCCGTACCAATGGGTTTAGCTTTAGTGAAAAAGGGGGCCCTTCGTTTCAAATCTTATCATTGATTTAGGCCCCAAGACCAATGTTGTTCTTGTAATTTCCATCCATCCCGTGCATTAACTTACTAAAAGACGGAATTGTTACATAAATAGCTTCATAACTTGGTAGCACAATATTTGCATAGTTTTAAAACCCGACCCGAGGCCTAGGTCACGGGTTTTGACCAGGACATCCAGGGTCAATTTTTTAAAAAACAAAACGATGTCGTTTTTGTTAAAAATAAATAAATAGTCAAGGGGTTGCAACTAGGTTTTTGACTGGTTCTTGCCAGGTCACCGGGTCAACCCGGGTTTTTGACTAGGTCATCCGGGTTTTTGCCTTCCCCTATTTTTTTAAACCCGGCCCGGTTCCAGCCTGCCCGGCCAGCTTTAAAACTATGAATATTTGTACAAATATTGCCAACATAGCAATTGTCTAAGGAAATACTCTTAAAACATCAAAATTTAATTGGAGTGAGAGACCAAAATGCCATGTAAGCAAGAAAACCCCAAATTGTTAGTAATGTGTGTTCCATCAACTTGAAATTGGTAAAAAGATGTTGGCAAAAGAATTGATATTTTTACAATTTAGATGAATTACCTTTTTTCTCTCACAAAAAAGATATACAAAAATTTTTAGCCATTGATTTGATTTGGATGCAATAGATATGGTAAGAATCTCAATGTTATCTATTCAACTCTAACTCTTTCTCTTAAATATACAGCCATATTTAGGAGTTAGCTGGATAGGGAGTCTTGTTACCACGAGAGACTGAATTGGCCTTTACTACAAAGATAAGAAGCTACTCTGGTCTCCTTTTGTAATGGGACTTTTTAAGCTCAAATGCTCCAGAGGGAGGGTTTGAACCCGTAACCTCTTTGCAAGTACAACAAGCTCACTATCACTAGGCCAAAGGCATATAGATAAATTTTTGTCAGCGTTCAGGATATCTTTTCTTTTAACTTGAATTTAAATGAATTGATTTTCTCCCACTCATTATCTCTATTTTAAAGTATGAAAACGATATTGAGTTGGAAAAATAACATTCTAATTCATCACATAATTGAGAAAGGTAATGAACATTATATATATTGTGCAAAAACTATAAGATCTTCTTGTTTGATTTTTTTCCATGTGATAAGATGGTAGAAATAAGCACTGAGTTACCAAATTGTACAGTAAGGATCTAATTGCTACAGCCGAGAAGAGTAAAAGTGCATCAATTTTCTTTAGGGAGAAAAAGGAAAATCATTGTAAAATATAGAGGTAAAATTTCCTATTATTCTAAGAAAAAAGGCAATACAGACAGTTAAAAAACTTACCGCATATATTTGGAATATGCGATGACCAAAGATAGAAATTCCTCGGAGGTACTGAAAGAAAGTTATGAGACATACAAACGATTAAGTAAATACGATGACAAAAGATCATAGGAATTAGAGCAATGTTTTTAAAAACTAGAAATAGAATGAATGAATGCACACGAATGCCTGTTATACAAAGGACTGCTTAATCTGCAAGGGATACCACTCACTAGGGTAAATATAAGAACCAGTAGTATTAAAGGAATGCTGATTTCTACACAGCTTCCAGCTTGTGGAAAACCATAGCTAAAAAATGCCAAACCTACTGCAGCAACAGTTGGTGCAACGACAACTGGATTAATCAATCTGCAACACAATATTTGACAAGTAAGATGGCATTAGCAGCAGATTATTAAAATTCAACTTATTGTGGACAAACCCTACAATTTTAGCTTTGGCAATGCTTCACTAGAAATATTGAAAAAAGTAACAATAAATCAAATATAGCAGACTGTTAATGATGAATATGTAGATCTTCTTTCTTGTCAAAGTTGTCCATTTAGGATAAAAGAACAAAATCAGGCAGTAAACTTTCCCAATTCTGTGCTAAAACTGAGCAAAACCCACTCTATACAAAAAAAAAAAAACCAGCAAAGCATTGATGCATCAAACACATGCATTCATAATAGGATAATGGTCATATTCTTTGAACAAGGACTAGAAAGACATGGCAAGAAACTGGTCATTTACCTTAGAAGAAGAGACATGAAACCAGTGAATCCCAAGATGGTTTGGAATAGAGAACCAACAATTATAGCCCCTTGCAGTTCCCTCATAATGTGTCTAAATTTCTGCAGTTTAGCAAAAAATGTATCAAAACAGTACTTACAACAATTCAATAAAAGTAAAACACAATAACAAACCAGTCATGGATTGCAAATATCCCCAATCCTTTAAATATGAAAAGATACAGAAAGAATTATCCATACTTCCTTCACATATCTCATTCAATCAGAAGTTCATAGATTATGGGGAGGTTTCAATTCCCAAAAGTTTGTGGAAAAAATATCCTATTCTGAGAACGCAAAACGTTTACCAGGATTTTGGAATTTCAAAATTCATGACAAAGCTAGACAAGCCTTCCTCGTTATAAACTTACATGTTCCGTTAGATTCCGATATTCCCGAGCATTAATTATAACTAATGCTGGTGCTAAATATACAAATGAACTCCCTTGAACTAATGGAAGTCGGGTGCCAAAGTAGGAGTGCAGTATAGTCGTAATGCCAGAGATCAGCAACATAGTAGAAATCACTTCGGCGGTATCCCTCTGTCATCAATTACGTAAAAGAAGATATGTCAACAATAAAGCTATGCCAACTCCTGTCCTGTATTGTAGAAAACAGCATGGTATCCATGAGAAACAATGCTTACATCTGTTCCACCCATGGCTGGTACGATGATTAAGGGGATGAAAATCAGGGAGCCTGCCATTGATAAATAATGCTGCAGGCCATAATACACAAGCAGGGCTGCAGTTAAGAGAAAAAAAAGGTAACGGTTAGAGAGAAAAGAAATGATTTCCAGAAAGATAACGAGAATGAAAGACATTGGCTTTGACTACAGGGTTCAAGATTCATAAAATCCTGGGAATTTACACTGTTTACTAGTATTTTTGCTATCTATCTTCAACACTAAAACATTACTGATTAAACAAACAATATCATTTCATCATACGGAAAATAATAAAATCAAGAGTGAAGAGTAAAAGAGAAAGATGAAATTAGTAAATACCAAAACCCGGATTGTCTCTTAATCCATATCTCATTCCACTTTGTCTATTATTCCAACCTTCATTGGCAATCAGTTCCTCCCCAAATGGATAAACTTCAATGCCAACATGATCAAAATCATTTACTTCTCCTTTCTTTGGCTCATTTCCAGTTCCATTTAGCCCAACTTCATCTTTATTAGGAATAGCTCCCAAAACATCATTCCCAACTATCCTTCTCTTACTCTCATCTCTTAACCCCAAACCCCTATCGTCATTTCCAGGCCTAGATTCCGGTTCAATTTCGATACGACTGTTGAGCTGCCTGGTCCGTCCCAGAATCGGGTCGATCTCGATTTTGGGAGACGACCCACCATTTCTGTGATGGTTGTTGTTATCAACAGCTTTATTATACAACTCAGAGGCAGGAGTTGGCGTGGCCGTGTCATTGCTTGTGGTGGTTTCAGAAGAGAAAGTAGAGACGAAACCAGTTCTCTTAGCCCAAGATCTCAGCTCCCTGGGATTGTGATCAGTTCTGGGCACAAATGGATCAATCTTGTTGTTAGCATTAGCTCTTTTTACTTCTCTTTGTGACTGCGGGTCGGGCCCGGCGGGATTGGGTCGTGAGTCAGAGCTCGACGAGCCTATTGCCATTGAACTTCAATTTTAGGATTAGTTGGATAGAATGACGAAGTGGCAGTAAGCAAAGAAAGCAGCAAACTTTAAAGTAAAAGCAAAGCAAAGCAGACAGAACAGAACGGAACAGAGAGAGAGAGAGAGAGATGGTTATTGAGGTTAATGTCGGCTGGACTGGTGGCGTTAGTTACAGTTAACGTTAATGTTACTTCATGATTAATTTATGGAGAGAAAAGAGTGAGTTGACAGAGGACTGTCAGTCTAAACTCCGAAGTAGAGTGAGCGAGCTGTTCCATTCTTATTACAAGACGGATTGGGAGATTGATCCAAATCTAAATTCAGGTAACGCCGTCGGGTCAATTGACTCGAATAAGAAAAAAAACAGATTAATTTTTTTTTTTTACCCTTAACCAACCGAGGTTAGTTTTTTAAATAATTTTAAGAACATATATTTACAAAAGATTAATTTTTGATATAAATACAATTTTTTCTTTTTTATATTTATTTTTTAATATGATATAAATATATAATACTTATAGATTAAGATTGTGTTTAAGATTACGGTAAATATTATTTTTTAAAATATTTTTTTATGTATGAATGCTATAAAATAATAATTTTTATATTTTTAAAAATTTATTTTTAATTTAAGACATCAAAACAATACAAAAATTAATTTAAAAAAATTAAAATTTTTAAAAATGTATTTAGACAAAAAAACAAACTCAATCTAAACATTATAAAATCTTCCTACCTCTGTTAGTCAAGTAACTGGGATTAAATTTTTAAATTATTTTAAAAATATATATTTACAATTAAAAGAGCAAAACAAATCTATTTAACCATTGAATTAATTATTAAAAAAAAAACTCTTTTTTTATTTGTAATGATAGAAGGTTTGGTTTGGAAATATGGTTGTGGACATATGGTTGTTTTTTAAAGTGTTTTTTATTTAAAAATATATTAAAATGATATTTTTTTATTTTTTAAAAATTATTTTTTATATCAGAACATTAGAAAATATCAAAAAATATTAATTTAAACAAATAAAAAAAATTAATTTTTTTTTAAAAAAAATTAAAATACAACAACGAACAGAGTTACTTAACGGATTTGACAGCACGCGGAAGAGGGTGGCGTCGCTTTGACGTTTATGGTCAGGGTCAGGAAAGCCTCTCGACTGGGAAAAAAAATATTATTATAAATTTATTCTTCTTTATAACTTTACTGAGTAAATATATCAAACTAATCTCTCTCTTTTTTCTCTAACTTTTAGTGAATGGTGACAAGGATTTCTTCCGGTTGAAGATTCCATGAGTGGTCATGGTGGCTGGGGAAAATGTTGCTGGTCATGTCATCCAGAAGTGAGCTTGGATTTTTTTCAAGAGATAATTTTCATTGGTACAGTAAATTAAAATAAATAAAAAATCTCAATCTGTTTTCCATGTAAGATTTGAAAAATTACTATTGCCTCATGATAATTTTTTTTTATCAAATTATACAAAATAATATATTTATCTTTTTATATAATAAATATAAATCTACATAATATTTTCAGAATCCTTAATTCTCTTTCAAACACGATTCTTCTTAATATTTTTTTATTAACATGCATAGTAATTATTTTTAAAAATATGTCAAAGTAATTTTTCTATATTGGTATATTAAAATCATTAATTTAATTTGTTTTTAAACTAAAAACATTTTTAAAACTCTCCCAAAAGAAGCGTGGAAGATATTATGTGTTGATATTGTGATGTATGATATTTTTTTTTAAATATTTTTTACTTGAAAATATATTAAAATATATTTTTTAATTTTTTTATATTAACATGGAAAATTATTAAAAAATATTAAAAAACATTGATTTAATTTTTTTTCAAATTAAACATATTTTTAAAACGCAATCCTAACGTATCTAAACGAAAAAACAAGAGTGCCATATAGTGTGAATTTGGGATTTTGATGAGCATTGCGGATGTGATGATAAAAGGATGGAAAACTTCAAGTTAATTTGTCCTATGTGATTAGCTACATTGATTAGTATCTAAGAAAACTTTCTAACTCTCCGATTAGCATTATTATGTCACTTTCATTTCAACTTTTCGTGCACTATCTATCAAATATTGGTTGAAAGCAATTAAGTTTAATTTATTTTAATAATTTGTTTA
>Ga0307510_10006972_pt1 | contig 13473 bp, 13 predicted proteins | sample 12_EM_MG_FD_207224 | JGI IMG/M metagenome (GOLD analysis project Ga0307510, IMG submission 207224) | Populus trichocarpa ectomycorrhiza microbial communities from riparian zone in the Pacific Northwest, United States - 12_EM | ecosystem: Host-associated > Plants > Roots > Unclassified | place... | reverse complement strand
TCGTTCCTGATCCCGATCGCGCTGCTCACGCTCCCGCTGTACCTGATGTTCTCGAAGATCGGCCTGGTGGACACCCCCTGGGCGATGCTGATCCCCTGCCTGATCAACCCGTTCAGCGTCTACCTCGCCAAGGTGTACACGGAGGCCACGGTCCCCTTCGAACTCCTGGAGGCGGCGCGCCTGGACGGCGCGGGCGAGTTGCGGATCTTCTTCAGCATCGTGCTGCGGATGATGACGACGGGCGGCGCCACGGTGTTCCTCCTCGCGTTCGTGAACACCTGGAACGCCTTCTTCCTCCCGCTGACCGTGCTGCGCGGCGAGGAGAACTGGACGCTCAACCTCGGCCTCTACAACTGGTCCGGCAAACGCATGGAGTCGGGCGTCGACCTCACCAGCCTGGTCCTCACCGGCGCACTCCTGTCGATCGTCCCGATGGCCGTGATGATGGTCGCGATGCGCCGCTACTGGCGTACCGGGGTCACCCTGGGAGCCCTCAAGTGACATTGCTGCACAACCCTGTTGTCCGCGGTTTCGCCCCCGACCCGTCCATGGTCAGAGTCGGCGACCGGTACTACGTGGCGACCAGTTCCTTCGAGTGGTTCCCCACGATCCCGATCCACCGCTCCCGCGATCTGGCCGACTGGCAGTACGCGGGCCATGTCCGGGGCGCGGTCCCCGGCGACTCCCTCGCCGGGGTCCCCGACTCGGGTGGCATCTGGGCACCCTCGCTGAGCTGGGACGGCGAGCGCTTCTGGATGACGTACTCGATCGTCCGCTCGGTCGGCACGCCGTACTTCGACCTGGACACGTACGTCACGACGGCGACGGACGTGACCGGGAAGTGGACGACCCCGAGGCGGGTGGCGAGCCACGGTTTCGACCCGGCGCTGTTCCACGACGAGGGCCGGCTGTGGCTGCTCAACCTCCAGAACGACTGTCGCCCCGGCGGCCGCCGCTTCGCGGGCATCGTCGCCACCGAGCTGGACCGCGACACACTCGCGCCGATCGGCGCGACCCATCTGCTGCTCCAGCACGAACGGCTGGTCGAGGGGCCGAAGTTGGTGCGGCGGGGCGGCTGGTACTACCTGCTGCTCGCGGAGGGCGGTACGGGGTTCGAGCACGGGGTGCTGGTGGCGCGCAGCCGTACGGTCACCGGTCCGTACGACCTCGACGACCGCCCTTTGCTGACGTCACGGGACGACCCGTCGGTGCCGTTGCAGAAGGCGGGCCACGGTGAGCTGGTCGAACTGCCGGGCGGGGAGTGGGTGTTGAGCCATCTGGCGGCGCGGCCGGTGCGGACTCCGGACGGGCCGCGGTGCACCCTGGGCCGGGAGACCGCGATCCAGGCCGTGACCTGGGACGGGGACGGCTGGCCGAGGCTGCGGCAGGGCGGCTGGCACCCGGCGGTCGAGGTGGACGTTCCGTCGAGTCCCGCCCCACCGGACCAAGTCGCGGCCGCCGACGGGCCGTTGGGATGGCCGTGGAGCAGTCCGCGCGCGTACCCGGACCCGTCCTGGGCGGACACGACCACCCGCCCCGGCTGGATCCGGCTGCGCGGGCGGCACGGGCCGGAGTCGCGGTGGGCGCACAGTCTGCTCGCCCAGCGGATCACTGAGCATCGCGCGGAGGCCGAAGTCACGCTCGACGCCCGGCCGTCGACGTTCACGCAGGCGGCGGGGCTGGTGCTCTGGTACGGCGCCGAGGCGTATCTGAGCCTGCATCTGACCTGGGCCGAACCCGAGGGCGAGGGGCAGCGGGGGCAGCAGTGGCGGGGTGGCGGCCGTACGGTGCTGAACCTGGTGGAGCGGGACGAGGGCGGCACCCGGCAGGTGGCCGTCGTAGAGGTGGATGTGCGTGCTCCCGTGGTGCTGGGGGTGACGGTCGAGGGGGCCGACGCACGGTTCTGGTATGTGCGGGAGGGGGTGCGGACGGCGGTCGGGCCGGGGCTGGACTTCAGCCGGCTGTCCGACGACCACGGGTCGCGGCTGCGGTTCACCGGTGCGATGGCGGGCATCCACGCGTGGGATCTGGTCGAGGGAGCGTTCACGGCGGACTTCGCGGGATTCCGGCTGACGTGTACGGCGGAGTGACCTGAAGGTGACGCTTTCTCCCCTGTTCGGGGTTTCGAAAGATCGGGTCGGCACCATCGCGTGAATTCCCTGGTCTTCCCGCCGTGTTGACGCGCACCTATCGTAGGAAGCGCTTTCTGAATGACTGGTGATCGAGTCGGGGAAGCAGCGCTGGTCGAAACTTTCGATGGCCCTCGGGCGGGCCGGAGAGGCGGTACCCGATGGTCCGTACGGGGAGCGCGAGCGTGACGGCAGGTCCGACGCTGGCGGTCGTGGCCCGGGAGGCGGGGGTGTCCGTGCCGACGGCGTCCAAGGTGGTCAACGGCCGGGAGGACGTGGCACCGGAGACGCGGCGGCGGGTGACCGAGGCGTTGGAGCGGCTCGGTTATGTGCGCAGGCCGCGCTTCGACGCGGGCAAGGCGCCGGGCATGGTCGACCTGGTGGTCCACTCGCTGGAGAGTTCCTGGTCGGGGGCGGTGCTGCACGGGGTGGAGGAGGCGGCGTACGAAGCGGGTCTCGAGGTCGTGGTCTCGGCCGGGCTCACCCGGACGCGGGCCGACCGGCCCGAACGGGGCTGGCTGGACAAGCTGGTTGGGCGGGGTTCGGCCGGAGTCCTGTTCAATCTGGCGGAGTTGACGCCGTCCCAGTACGCGTGGCTCGACCAGCACCGCATCCCGTTCGTGATGATCGACCCCGTGCACGAACCGCCGCCGGGCGTGGTGTCGGTCGGCGCGGCCAACTGGCAGGGCGGGGTGACGGCGACCGAGCATCTGCTGTCCCTGGGCCACGAACGCGTCGCCGTCATCGCCGGCCACCGCCACAAGATGTGCAGCAGCGCCCGCGTCTCCGGCTACCGCTCCGCGCTCGCCGCCGCCGGTGTGCCTGTCCGCCCCGAGTACATCCGCCACGGCGGCTTCGACCAGGCCATGGCCCGCACCCGTATGCGCGAACTCCTCGACCTGCCCGAACCGCCCACGGCCGTCTTCGTCTGCTCCGACCGCATGGCTCTGGGTGTCTACGAGGCCCTGGCGGAACGGGAGTTGAGCATCCCGGACGACATCAGCGTGGTCGGCTTCGACGACCTTCCCGAGGCTCGCTGGGTCACCCCGGCCCTGACCACGATCCGCCAGCCGCTGTCGGAGATGGCCGCCACGGCACTGCGGTTGCTGCTCCGGCTGATGGACGGGGACCGGCCGGAAGGGACCCGGACGGAGCTGTCGACGCGGCTCGTGGAACGGGTGAGTACGGGGGCGCCGGCCGGCCGTAGATCGTGACCGTGACTGCGGGGGCCGCCGGTCAGTAACCTGCCGGTATGGCCATGTCACGGGACAAACAGCAGTTGATCGCGGACGGCTTCGAGCCCACGTACGTGGACCTGGAGTGGTACGACGGACCGCGCAAGGGACTCGCGCTCGTCGACGGTGTCCCGCACTACTACGAGGGCTGGGAGTACGACCGCGCCGACGAGGCCGACGAGTACCTCGTGTGGCCCGCGAGCGAGGCGGCGGTGGCGATGGAGCGCGAGCAGTGGGCGATCTATGTCACCTACGAGGTCTCCGATGCCGGATTGGAGGAGCATCCGGGGCACGGAGGGATCGACGCCCGTTACGACGAACTGCAGTTGCTCCTCGCGCCGCACCGTCAGGCGCCGGACGGTGCTCGCCGGCTCGTGGGTGAGGTGCGGTTCGACAACGGGGACGACCGCTACCGGTTCGACGGGGTCGACCACTGGTTCCGGTGGCGCCCGGCCGAGTGAGCCGGGCCGCCGTCTCGACGTAGAGGGCAACGAGAAGGACGGGGCGGCGGATCTGTCGTCCGCCGCCCCGTCACGGCGTGCCGTCCCGGTGTCAGACGAACTGGTCGCCCACCGCGCGAAGGTGTCTGCGCAGGATCTTGCCGTTCGCGTTGCGGGGCAGCCTGTCCAGCCGTACGACGTCCTGCGGGACCTTGTACCAGGACAGCCGGGACCGGGCCAGGGCGATCAACTCGGCGTCCAGGGCGGCGCCGTCCGCTCCGCCGGCTGCCGCCTCTCCGTCGTCGGGGACGGTCACCACGTAGGCGCGCAGACTCGTGTCCCCGGCCGGACGGCGGACCGAACTGACCGCCGCTTCTAGCACGCGCGGGTGGCGCTCCAGAAGCCGTTCGACCTCGCCCGGCACCACGTTCTGTCCGCCGATCACTTCGACGTCGTCCAGTCGGCCGTGCACGTGGAGGACGCCGTCGTCGTCGATCGACGCCAGGTCCCCGGTCGGCCACCAGGTGTCGGTCAGTTGATCGGGACCCAGACTTCCACGGGCAACGCCCCGGGACGCGAAGTCGGCGTAGACGTGCAGCTCGCCCTGTCGGCCCGCGGGCATCGGCCGGCCGTCCACGTCGACGATGCGCACCGGTCGGCCGGGGACGGCGGGGCCGACCGCCGAGGGGGCCCTGTACGCGGCGGGCCGGCCCATGGAGATCACACCGATCTCGGTGGCACCGTAGTTGTTGACCAGCCGGTTCCCCAGGATCGGTACCAGCTGCTCGCGCAGCCGTGGCGAGAGGACCTCCCCCGCGCTCGACACCTCCCGGAGGCGGCCGAGTGTCTCCGCGTGGCCGGGCTCAAGGAGCATGCGGGCCAGGAAACTCGGCTGCGCGAAGAGGTTCGTGACCTGGTGGCGGCCGATGAGCTCGATCGCCGCGGCCGGGGTCGCCCGGGTGCGCGACAGGACGGCGGTCTGCCCGGTGGCGAGGGTGGTGAGCACCGAGAAGTGCAGTCCGCCCAGGAAGTACATGCGGGACACCGACAGCCCGACTGTCGTACGGCCACTGCCGTTCGGGCCTGGAGGGCCGGGGGGAGCGGGAGGAGCGGCGAAGTTGCTGTGCAGGAAGAAGCACAGTTTCGGGGCGCCCGTCGTGCCGGATGTGAAGACCGCCAGCGCCGGAGCGTCCCCGCCCTCGGCGAAATCCGGGTCCGGTTCGCCCGCGACCAGTCTCGCGACCTTCATGGCGGGGGCGAAGCCCGGCGGCTCCAGCCGTCCCGCGGTGTCCGGGTCGATCACGGCCAGCGCGGGCTCCACCGTCTCCACGGCCCGCGTCAGATCCTCGCCGCTCATCCGGACGTTGACCGGAACGGCGACGAGACCGGCCTGCCAGGCGCCGAGCACCGACCAGACCATCTCCACACTGTCGGGCAGCGCCAGCAGAACCCGGTCTCCGCAGCGCAGTCCCGCGGACCGGTACCCCCTCGCGGCCCGCGCCGCGCCGTCGAAGACCTCGGCGTACGTCCAGGCACGGCCGTCGGCCAGGAAGGCGATCCGCTCCAACCACCCTCTGGCGCGGGCGAGTCGGGCCAGATCCTCGGTTACGTTCCCGGGCATGGCTACGGACGCCCCTCTCCGGCGGCGGACGGTGCCGCGGTCCTGTCCGGGATTTTCGGCACCTCGTCGAGATGGATCCCGAACCAGGTCCCGAGTGCCTCCTTCAGCGCCTCTTCGGTGACGATCCGTTCCCTGGTCCGCTGCCCGCCCTGCTCCCGGACGAGGACCCTGTTCGCGAGAGTGACCCTTCCGTCCTCCCGGGGCTGGACACAGATCAGCCGGTTCCTGAAGGGCGATTCGGGGGCCGTCTGATACCACCACATGGAGGGAAGGCCGAATTCGATTTTCCGGGGTCTCATTTCCATCCGGTACAGCGGAGAACCGTCACGGAACACGTCGATGTCCCCTTCGGATGTCTCCGTGACGAGATACGCGCCGTGCGGGTCGTCCTGCGGTGTGCGCAGATCCAGCCGCAAGGGCCATCGGCTGTGGCTTCCCTGCCCCACGTCCACCAGCCATGGATGTCCGCCCGGTTCACCGGTCTCCACCCGAAGCGCCAGATGACCGATGGGACTGTCCAGTACCTCACCGCGATAGATGCACCCGGCCAGCAGGGTGACCTGGAATCCGAGAGCTTCCAGCAACATCGCGAAAGCCGAATTCAGCTCGAAACAGCCACCGCCGCGCCGTTCGTGCACGATCTTCTTGACCGCGTCCAGCGAGTACGGGATCGGTTCCCCGAGAAGGAAGAACAGGTTCTCGAACGGAACGGACAGCACATGGCGCTCGTGAAGATGCCGCAGGGTGTCCGCGTCCACCCGCTCGGGCCGCTTGGCGCCTATGCGCTCCAGATACGCGTCGATGAGTTCGTCGTCCATGGCGCGCTCACTTCTCCAGGCAGAACTCGTTGATGGGATAGCCGACATGGCGGTCCTCTTCGGGCAGGTATCCCAACACCCGGTCGCCGGGCTTGAGTTCGGTGCTGTTCAGTACCGCCCCGCCCGGGCCGAGCACCCGCACATGCCAGTCGTCCTGAAGAATCAGATTGACGGCACGCCCGTCCTCGGACTTCGCGTCGATGGAGATGAGCGGCCGGCTCTCGATCTTGACCCGTCCGACGGTGACGATACGGGTCTGCCCCTTGACGTCTACCGCCATGACCTTGCTGCCGGATTTCAGCTCGCTGAGATAGTGGGTACGCCCGTCACGGGAAAGCGTGTAGGAGTGGATGGCCCCTGCATTCACCCGGAACGGCCGGGTGGGCATATAGGGAAGCGGATGCGTCTCACTCACACAGAGGATCATCCCCTTGGAGTGCGAGCCGACCAGGATTCCCTCGTCCTCACGGAAGTGGCTGCACGTGTCGACGCAGGCCCGCTCCCCCATGCCCACATGCTCGGTGGCGACAATCGTGAGTTCGACCAGATCGAGGGGCTGGGTCACGACGGCGGACGCCTGCTTGAGGGCGGTGGCGTCACCCACGGCGTTCGGCGCCATCATCACGCCGTCGGAGCCGTGTTCGAGCACGCCGAAGATGATCTCCGCCTCCGGCACGTCCCCGGCGACCGTGATCAGGCTGCCCTCGGCACCGGCGGCGGCCGCGATGACGATCTCCAGCGGAATCTTCGTGGGATCACGGAACAGCAGCAGGCTCCACTGTTCGGCGCGCGCCGACTGGCAGGCATCCTCCAGGGTCTCCGCGTCGACGATCTCCACGAACCGCCCGAACTCGACTCCCGGACGCACCGCCGAGAGTTCCGCGGGCGTCCCGTGCTCGCGCGGGTCGACGATCACCACGTCGGCCGCACCGAGATCGTCGGGAAGCTCCTCGCCCAGCGGGAGGAAGACCTTCTTCACCGTAGGGGGCAGGTCGCCCAGGTCCGCGAGAGTGTCGGAGACGATGCCGTCCAACCGCTGGTGCAGCGCCTCTTCAAGCACGGCCTGCTTGTCGGCGGCACCGCGGATATCAAGCCACGTGAGCTTCATGATTTCCCATCCTTTTCGTGGAGAACTCGAGCGGGGCGGGCGGCGGAACGTCTCCGTGCACGAGGCGGGCCAGTTCACGTGTCGTGGCGGCCGGGTTGTCGGATTCGAAGATGTTCCGGCCCATGGCGATACCGGCCGCACCGCCCCGGAGCGCGGAATCGACGAATTCCAGCAGGGCTTTCCCATTGCCGACCCGGGGGCCGCCGGCCACCAGAAGGGGTACCGGACAGGAGGCCGTCAGGCGCAGCATGTCCCCATCGGATTCGAGGGCGTAGGTCTTGATCAGGTCGGCCCCGAGTTCGGCCGCGACCGTCACGGCGGCGGACACCAGCGCCGGATCACGGGGATCGGTGACGCGGGGTCCTCTCGGATACATCATCGCCATCAGCGGAATGTTCCAGCGGTCGCAGGCCTCCGCGACCACCGCCATGTCGGCTATCTGCCGGGCCTCTTCCCGGGAACCGACGTTGACGTGCACGCTCACCGCGTCGGCGCCGAGACGCAGCGCCTCCTCGACGGTCGCGACGAGGCATTTCGCGTCGGGATCGGGAGCGTGGGCGGTGCTCGCACTCAAATGCACGATGAGCGATGTCTGGGTGAACCAGGCCGGATCCACGCGGCGGACGCTTCCCTTGTGCAGGACCACGGCGTCCGCACCGTTCGTCGCCAACTGACCGACCAGCCGGTTGAGTCCCGAACCGCCCCCGGCAATGGGCCCGTCCGTCAGAGGATGGTCCAGGGGAACGACCAGCATGCGTCGCGGATTGCGTCGACAGAGCCGAAGCAGTCTCATTTTGCGGGCGCCCGAAGCGCCGTCGAACATCTGCATCCAGTCCATTCCCATTCCCGTGCCTGGCCGGCTGTCCGGCATCCAGCAGGGGGCTCATGGGGCCACCCGCTGTGGTCGGCTACGGCTGCCGCCCGGGAGAGGTTCACTGGAAGATCCCGACATTCGAGACCCGGCCGGTCCGGCCATGGGACGAGCCCGGTTCCCTCCTGCGAACAGGACGAACCGGGCTCAGTGCCTCACCGCTGGGCCTCCGTCACGGCGTGCGCTCAACCGCCCTTGCCCACCTCATTGTTGGGCGCGCCGTCCCCGTTCGCGGGCAGGTCGCCGCGTTGCACGGGGGCGGTGGCCGTGTGGGCGGGCGGGAGGACGACCGGGAGTTCGCTCTTGTACGGGCGGCGGAGGGACTGGGCCGCCTGGTGCAGGACCGCGCGGGTCACCCTGCCCTGCTGGGCGCCGACGTGCACGAGGTGGCCCTGCTGCGCCAGCACGTACTCGATCTCCCCGCCCCCGGTGCGGTACCAGGCGTTCCCGTCGCGTACGCAGGTCATGGGCACGCTGATCGCCGCCTGCGTCGCGCAGTTCGCGTCGGTCATCGTGCCCGGCTCCACGCGCAGGGTGATCACGGCACCGGTCTTCAGCTGTGTGTACGCGATGGAGAGACCGACGTCTGATACGCCGACCGACTGCTCGGCGAGGGTGAACCCGGGAGGGTCGATGACGTGGACGAGGTCGGGGTCGAAGCCCAACGACCTTGCCCGGGAGGCGATTTCGGCGGACGTGGCAGTGACATCGGCGGTGGTGGACGAGGCCTCGGGGGTTCCGGCACCCGCGCCCGCCTGCTCCGTGCCGCAGCCTGCGAGCAGCAGGGGCAGCAGGGGCAGCACCGGCAGCAACAGCAGTGGCAGGGCGCGCGCAGTGCGGATCATGTGCCCATCCTGCCGTACAGGTGTTCCGCGGTTGAGGGACTTTTGCCTCCTGTGGCACGGTCCCGCCGCGTAGCCTCGTCGGGGATGAATGTCCTTCCCGCACGCCTCGACCATCTCGTCCTCGCGACCCCCGAACTGGCGGCGACTGTCGCCGAGTTCACCGAGCGCACGGGCATCGCGCCGGTCGCGGGCGGCGCCCATGTCGGGCTCGGCACCCGCAACTGGCTTGTCTCGCTGGGTGGTTCCCGGTATCTGGAGATCATCGGTCCGGACCCGGAACAGTCCGAGCCGTCGGGTCCGCGTCCCTTCGGTGTCGACGGGCTGTCCGTCGCCCGGACGGTGACCTGGGCGGTCTCCCCGCCCGACCTGGACGCGGCGGTCGCGGCGGCCCGTGTCCAGGGGTACGACCCCGGGCCGGTGCGGGCGATGAGCCGCCGTCGGCCCGACGGGACGCTGCTGGAGTGGCGGCTCACGGACGGGGACACGGCGCATCCCTCCGGCCTGGTGCCGTTCCTCATCGACTGGAGTTCCTCGCCCCATCCGACCGCCTCGGGCCTGCCCGTCGCACCCCTGCTGGAGCTGACCGCGACGGCCCCGGTCCCGGACGAGATCCGCCCGTTGCTGTCGGCTGTGGGCGCGGAGCTGGCGGTGGCGACCGGGCCGGTGGGCCTCTCCTTCACGCTGGCCACTCCGCGCGGACCGGTGACCTTCCGCTGAGCGGCCGCCCCGGCACGACCGCCGTGTCCGATTCCTTCAAGACCGGCCGGCCCGCCCCCGCCTACCGTTGCCCCATGACTCCACGATTCGACGCGATCGGCCTGGTCGTCTCCGACATGGCCGCCTCTGTCGCCTTCTACCGCCGGCTCGGGTTCGGGTTCCCCGAGGATGCCGAGAGCCAGCCGCACGCCGAGGCCCAACTCCCCGGTGGGCTACGGCTGTTGCTGGACACTGAGGACACCGTCCGCTCGTTCCACCCGGGTTGGCGGTCGCCCAGCGGCAGCGGTCGGGCCGCGCTCGCCCTGCTCTGCGACGACCCCGCCGAAGTCGACCGGGTCTACGAGGAGTTGACCGGCGCCGGGCACCACGGCGAACTCAAGCCGTGGGACGCCTTCTGGGGCCAGCGGTACGCCGTCGTGCACGACCCCGACGGCAACGGCGTGGACCTCTTCGCCCCGCTGCCGTCCGCCTAGGTCGTGTCCGCAAAGTCCCGCCGTCCGCCCGGAGGGCGGGCCCCACGGCGTCCGGTGCGTGCTCTCGGCGTGCCGGGCGTGGACCCTCGTACTGGACGTACTTGGGTCTGCGCCCGGTGCGGCGAGAGTGCGTGCCGGGCGTCGCGGGGCAGGCGGGACTTTGCGGACACGGCCTAGAGCCGATACGCCGCCTCAGCCGGCCCGGCCGAGCAGCCGCCCCAGCGGCACCCCCGCGAACTCCTTGACGTCCCGGGCGAGATGGGCCTGGTCCGCGTAACCGGACCGGGCCGCCGTCTCCGCGAACGGCACCCCGGCGCGAGCCAGCGCGAGGGCGCGCTGGAGACGCAGGACCCGGGCGAGGGTCTTGGGGCCGTAGCCGAAGGCCGTCAACGAGCGGCGGTGCAACTGGCGTGCGCCAAGGCCGAGTTCGCCGGCGGTGGCGGCGACGGGGCGACCGGCGTCGAGGGCCGCCACGAGGTGTCGTAGGAGCGGATCGGGTGGGGGTGTCTCGGTGGCGCGGTGCAGTGCCAGTTCCTCCAACGCGATTGCCGGGTCTGGGGAGTTGGCGATGCGGGCGGTCAGGCGGCGTACCGTCGTGGCGGGCCAGAGGTCGGTGAGGTCGATCCGGCGGTCGCGGAGTTCGTGTGCGGGGACGCCCAGGTAGGTGGGGGCGGTGCCGGGGCCGAAGCGGAGGCCCGCCCAGTGCGCGGGTGCGCTCCCGGGGACGTACGCGCGGGTGTCGGGGCCGGCGACCAGCAGGCGGCCCTCGTTCCAGAGGAGGTCCATGCAGCCGTCGGGCAGGACGGGGTGGACCGGGTCGACGGTGGAGGCCTCGATCGTGCGGCTCCAGACCACCGCGCCCGGCAGCCGGGACGCCCTCTCCACGTACACGGTCGAAAGGCTACGCCCACCGGCGCTTCTATCCCGCCCGCGTCCGGTGTTCCTGCGGGCTCACGCCGTAGACCCGTTTGAAGGCGCTGGACAGGGCGAACGCGCTGCCGTAGCCGACCTGTCCCGCGATCGCGCCGATGGTGTCCTCGGTGCCGCGGAGGCGGTCGGCGGTGAGGGCGAGGCGCCAGGCGGTGAGGTAGGACATCGGGGGTTCGCCGACCAGGTCGGTGAAGCGGCGGGCCAGGGCCGCGCGGGAGACGCCCGCCTCGGCGGCCAGGGAGGCGACCGTCCAGGGGTGGGCGGGGTCGTCCTGGAGGAGGCGCAGGACCCTGCCGACGACGGGGTCCGCCAGGGCGCGGTACCAGGCCGGGGCCTCCGCCTCCGGGCGGGAGAACCAGGCCCTCAGGGCGGCGATGACCAGGAGGTCGAGGAGGCGGTCCAGGACGACCTCCTGGGCGGGTTCGTCACGGACGATCTCCTCCATGAGGAGCGGGGTCAGCGGGCACTCCCACACCTCGGAGGGGAGGGAGAGCAGCGGCGGGAGGGCGTCCAGCAGGCGGCCGTTGATCTCGCCGCGCATGAGGTAGGTGCCGATGAGCATGACCGTGGAGCCGTCGGGGCGGTCGCCCCAGGTGCGGACGCCGAGGTCCATGGAGCCCTTGAGGGGGGTGCCGTCGGGGTAGTGGCACTCGCCGCCGGGCAGGATCAGGGCCTGCGGGGTGGTGTCGGGGGCGTCTGCGCAGGTGTACGGGTCCGGGCCGCGGGCGATGGCGAGGTCGCCCGCCCGTAGCCGTATGCGCTCCCCCGTGTCCGGGGTGATCCAGCCGTCGCCGCGGACCATGAGCATGACCGTCAGCGGGGCGCGGTCCTCGACGCGTACCGCCCACGGCGGGTCGAAGCACGCGCGGATCATGAAGGGTCCACGCGCGCGTGGACCCTCCAGAAGGCCTGCAAGGGCGTCCATGTGGCCAGCGTAGACGGGCGATTATGGGAATGAGCCGTTCAGCGATGGTCCGTGCTCGCGCAGGGGCGTTGACTGGATGGCATGACACAGAATGCGCAGAACATGATGATTGTGGTGACCGGTGCTACGGGGCGTACCGGGCGCCGGGTGGCGGAGGCCGCGCGGGCCGCGGGGCTGACCGTACGGGCGGCCTCGCGGGCGCGGGGGTTCGACTGGGCGGACCGGTCGACGTGGGCGGATGCGCTGCGGGGCGCCGATGCGGCGTACCTGGTGTATCCCTCGGACGTCGGGGCGCCGGACGCGGGGCTCGCGGTGGGGCTGCTCGCGCAGGAGGCGGTCGGGCTGGGCGTACGGCGGCTGGTGCTGCTGTCGTCCCGGGGTGAGGAGCGGGCGCGGCCGACCGAGGAGGCGCTGCGGGGGTCGGGGGCGGACTGGACGGTCGTACGGGCGTCGTGGTTCGCGCAGAACTTCAGCGAGGGGCCGCTGGTGGAGGGGTTGCGGGAGAGTGGGGAACTGGTGTTCCCCGGTGGTTCGGTGCGGGAGCCGTTCGTCGATGTGCGGGACATCGCGGACGTGGTCGTCGCGGCGGTGACTGGCGGGGACCGGTACGTCGGGCAGGCGATCACCGTGTCCGGGGCGCGGTTGCTGACGTTCGGTGAGGCGGTCGCGGAGGTCGCTGCGGTGACGGGGCGTCGGCTGACGTACCGGGCGGTGTCTGCCCGTCAGTACGGGGAGCGTCTCGCGGGGTTCGGGGTGCCGGCGGAGGAGGTGGAGTTCCTGGTGGAGTTGTTCGAGTCGCTGCTGGATGGGCGGAACTCGTATCTCTCCGAGGGGGTTCAGGAGGTGCTGGGGCGGGAGCCGCGGGACTTCTCGGAGTTCGTGCGGGAGGCGGCGGCGGCCGGGGCCTGGAAGGGCGGGGCGTAGTTCCCTGCGGGGTGGCCGGTTTGTTGCCTGCGGGTTCGTTGTGGCTGGTCGCGCCCGCGCGGCGGAGCCGCAAATCGACACAGCCCCGCGCCCCTTTGGGGCGCGCCTTACTTGTCCGGCGGTGAAGCGTCCCCACCGTTCTTGTGCGTGCTCTTGGCGTGCGTGCGCAGCCTCGACGTCACGTCCTCCGGGGGCAGGAAGCGGGACCAGCGTTCCGGGAACTCGGAGGGCATGTAGGAGTCGTCGGGGTCGTCGTCGTCCTCGCCGTCGCGGGAGCGGACGGCGGCCATGCGGGCGACGTACTCGGCGACCTGCTCGTCCTGGCGGCGTTCGTTGGCGGCGCGGGCGGCGGCGGTCGCGGCGGCCGGCCAGACGCGGTCGATGGCCGCGTTGACGGCGGCGCCGACGAGCACGGCGAACGCGGAGACGCCGATCCA
>Ga0307510_10006970_pt1 | contig 13474 bp, 15 predicted proteins | sample 12_EM_MG_FD_207224 | JGI IMG/M metagenome (GOLD analysis project Ga0307510, IMG submission 207224) | Populus trichocarpa ectomycorrhiza microbial communities from riparian zone in the Pacific Northwest, United States - 12_EM | ecosystem: Host-associated > Plants > Roots > Unclassified | place... | reverse complement strand
ATAGGACTCAAGGAAAGGTGTTTTATGTAACTTAAGAGGAGACCAGGGAAGGCCTTGATGTGGTGGCAGATACATTAAAGTTAAATTTTTTTATGTGTACATATATTATTTGATCCTAGGGCTACGTATTCCTTTATTATAAATAAACTTATGGGGAAATTGGGTAAAAATCCATGTTGGATAAAAAAAATGGTTTGTTATAAGTACTCTATTAAGTGAAAATGCAAATATTGATCATGTATATAAGGGGATCAAGGTTGATATTAATAGGTGTGAGATAAGAGTAAACCTATTACCATTGGAGTTACATGACTTTGATGTCATCCTAGGTATGGATTGGTTGGGTGGGTATAGGGCTTAAATAGACTATTTTGCGAAAACAGCAACTCTCTAAGAACTAGATGGTAGGAGAGTGATATTTAGAAGAAATAGGAATGTTATTCTAAATTGTATTATCTCAGTTATGACCGCTAGAAAGATCATAAAGAAAGGGTGTGAAACCCACTTTGCTCATGTTTTAGAGACAAAAAGGAAGATTTTCAATTATTGAATATTATCATAATGAGAGAATTTATAGACATATTCTCATATGAGTTATCGAGAGTTTCACTAGAGAGAGAAGTAGAGGATAACGCCTGAAGAGGATGACACCTTGTTAATTGGTTGAGTTGAAGATTCAACAATAGGAATTATTGGATAAAGGATTCATATGTTCAAGTAATTCGCCCTAGGAAGCTCCAGTATTAATTGGGAGGAAGAAGGATGGAAATCTTAGACTATGTATAGATTATAGACAATTAAATAAGATAACAATGAAAAATAAATATACATTTACATGGAAAAATGATTTGTTTGATCAACTTAAGGGAGTTAGGGTGCTTTCGAAGATAGACCTAAGATCAGGATACTATCAATTAAGAATAAAGGAGTTGAATATGGAAAAAACCGTATTTGGAACTCATTATAGGCATTATGAGTTCCTAGTAATACCATTTCGATTCACAAACGCATCAACAATGTTTATGGATTAAATGAATTGGGTTTTCCAATCTACTTGGATAAGTTTGTGGTGGTGTTCATAGATGATATCTTAGTCTATTCTAGTTTCTACTTGGTGTATGAACAACATTTGAGGCAAGTGTTATTAACTTTAAGGAATCATCAATTGTATGCCATACTGAGTAAGTGTGAGTTTTGGCTAAAGAAAGTGTTTTTTCTAGGACATGTTATATCACCTGAAGGAATATTTATGGACCCTAAGAAGGTTGAGGCAGTGTTGAAATGGGAAAGACTTACGAATGTGACTGAAACTCATAATTTCCTTGGGTTAGAGGGATATTACAAAAGGTTTATTTAAGGATTCTCTATTATAGCTATTCTAATGACATAACTAACTCGAAAAGAGACAATGTGAATAGACAAAAGAGTGTGAAAAGTGCTTCCAATAGTTGAAAAGATGGAACATACTTGCATTGATGTTGATACTCCCTTTAGAAATTGAAGGGTTGGTGGTCTATAGTGATGCATCAAAGAAGGGTTTCTGTTGTGTATTGATGCAACACGATAAGGTGAATGCTTATGCCTTAAGACAATTAAAAACTCATGAGGTTAAATTTCCAGTACATGATTTAAAATTAGTCATTGTAGTGTTTGCTCTAAGGGTATGAAGACAATTTTTATATAGGTCTCGAGTTTAAATTTTTATGTATCATGAGAGTTTGAGGTGTCTGATGACACAGAAGGAATTGAATATGTAGCAAAGATGCTAGGTGGAATTGATCAAGGATTATGATTATATAATAGAGTATTGTTCGAGGAGGGCAAATGTTTTTACGGGTGCCCTGGGTCGTAAAAACAATGCAGTGGATGCGTAGAGGGATGATTGGGATGGAAGGGAATTACTGGAGCTAAGAAAGATTGATGCCAAAATAGAAATTGGACATAAGGACTTCTTATTAGCTTAGTTAAGAGTGAGGTCAGTACTTAGGGATAGAGTGCTAAAAGTTCAACAAAAAGATATTGAAGTTGGTAAGATAAGAGACAAAGTGAAGTCAATAATTGAAAGTCCTTTTCAGATCTTGAAGGATGGAATGATAGTATTTGGAAAGCAAATGTACTTACCGAGAGACAAGGCATTGAAAAATGAAGTACTACATGAAGCTTATGAGTCAAGACTCGTGACACACCTTGGGAGTACTAAGATATACCGCGATTTAAAAGAGTTTTATTGGTGGTCAAATATGAAAAGAGAAGTAGCTGAGTACGTGGCCAAGTATGGAGTGTGCTAGTAGGTAAAAAAAAGATCACAAGAAACTAATAAGGCCACTGAAACCACTACTGATACCTGAATGGAAGTGGAAAAATATCACTAAGGATTTCGTGTTAGTATTACATAGAGGGAGAAGGGGCAATGATGCTATTTGGGTCATTGTAGATTGATTGACTAAGTTTGTGCTTTTCTTCTCAATGGAGATGATGGACTCAGTTAATAAATTGGCAAAGTTGTATGTGAATGAAATAGTGAGGTTACATAGGGTACTCATGTCAATTGTTTTAGAGCGAAACCCTAAGTTTACCTCTCGTTTATGGTCAAGTGCTTAATATGCTATAGGAAAAAAGTTGAATTTGAGCATAACTTTACATCCCAGACTAATGGACAATCTAACAGAACAATTCAAATATTGCTAAGAATGTGTATGTTGGAATTTGGTGGTAATTAGGCGGATCACCTTCCCTTAGTAGAGTTCACTTACAAAAACAACTACCAAGCTACAATAGGAATGACTCCTTATGAAGCTATATATGGATGTTAGTAGTGTTGGGAAGAAGTAAGGGATATGAAGCTAATTGGGCCAGAGTTCATACAGGTTACTTCAGAAAAGATAAAGACAATAAAAGATAGAATGAAAGCTGCCCATGGTAGGAAAAAGATCTATACAGATAATAGGAGGAGACCCCTTGAGTTTAGTATTGGAGATAGAGTATTTTTAAAGGTTTCTCCATGGAAACATATGCTATCTTTTTTTCTCTTTTTGGCCAATAATTTTCTACATAAAGAGAGGGGGAGAAATTGTTGATTTTTTTCTTCTTATTTCTTGTTATATCCATAAAAAAGAAGAAGAAAATTAGAGTGAGTAAGGGATAGACAAGTACTTAAAACAGGAAATTAAGTATTTTTGTTGGTTATTTTGAAAAAAACTTAAGGGCTAGGGTTTTGGAAAGGGAAGGAGAGGGAAAGTGAAGGGAGCTTTGGTTCTCTTACATTCATTACTTGAGTTATCATCAAATTAAAGTAAGAAATACATCCAAAAATATTAATTACAATGAATTTGTAGTTTTGTTAATGAATTGAAAATGTTAGGGTTATTTGAGAATTAAATTGTGTTTGATTGATGTTTGTAAATATGGAATATGGTTGGTTAATGATTTAATTCCAAGAATACAAGGGATAAAAATCCCTCTCTCACTACATATAGATTTCAGCCAAAAGGAAAGAAATTGAGAGATTAGAGATTTTGATGCAATTGTTTAGAATTGTATGGCATTATAGTTATATGAATGTAAATGGATGGAAATATGGTAGGAAATTTCATAAGAAAGGATAAAAATCCTCCCTTTCTTTCTTTCCATAGTTTTGGCCAATGCTTGCTAAATAAAGGAGGATTTTAAAATTTTAAACTTATTAACGTGGAAAGGTATGTTTAAACTAATTTGGTTGATATATCCGAGAGTTAAAAATAGATTAGTTGTGAAGAAATAAAAAGAGAATTTTACCCTTTATGGACATGAAATCCGGCCAACCAGTTGTAAAAGAATTGGATTTGGTTAGATTAAGTAGTCAGTAAATTATATAAAGTTATGCTGATTGAAAGTGAAAATGAATGAAAGAAAAAGAAATGGACATTTATACATGACTAGAATATGGAATTTTCAATGCGAATAAAGTGAGAATTTAGGATTTATATGGAGAAAGAAACTAACCTTTATGGTAGATGAACGACAAATAATGTATTGATTCTATTGGTATAGGAGAGGTTGTGGGACTTAATCAGCAGTAGGGGACTAGATCGCGAGCGCCAACATCATGTAGGTGTTCAACACCTTAAAGGAAACTAGTTAATTATATGAATATTAGTTTTAGTCTTCTTTAATTGTATCTTAATCTAAATTGGAAATACGATGAAAAGTAACACACACGCCCACGTTTCTATTGTTGTATTTTTTGTTTTTCTTTTAACCATAAATTTTTTTTTATCAGTCAAATAGCTTTTTTTTTTGTATTGGATCTCACACATAATTGCGTTTTAAACATTGATTTTGTAGAAGTTAAAATAATTTGATTTTCATTCATGAAGATTTACTTTTCATTTATTTTGCATGTAAAATTCATCTCACAATAGTTTTAACAAAACAAATATTTTTTTAAACATATTTTCTTAAAACTACTTTTTTAAACCTGTAACTAGAAATATTTTTCGTAAAACTACTTTAAACCTGAACTGCAAAAAATACCACAATGCCAAATACACATAAAAGCTTCAAAGTTAAGTTCCATTATTACACTTAAAAATTTCTCATTCTAAAATTAATGTGGTTATAACAAGTAATTAATCAAACATCCTTTTGGCAATCTAGACAGTGGAATTAGTACCTTGATTAATGGACAATTTGAGAGATTCTGGTTAATGGAATTAGTATCTTGATTAATAGGCAATTTGAGAGACTTTGATTAATGGAGTTAGTGCCCTAGCTAATAGGAGATTTGAGGAATTAATTTCCTGGTGAATGGGATTGGTGCCCTAGTAAATGAGAAATTGGAGAAACTAATTCGTTGGATAATGGGATTAGTGCCCTGACTAATGGGCGATTGGAAAAACTAATTCCCTGGATAATGAGATTAGTTCTTTGATTAATGGGTAAGTGTAAACCTTGGGTATAAATTCAGGATAAAATTAGAGAAATGTTCTAGATTGAGTGAAGGAAATAAAATGAATGATGTGTGAAATTTGATAAATGGACACAAATATATGTATATGTAAAAGGTAAGGATATGAAAATTGATATGAAATCATTCTTATAAATATTTGATTAAGAAATGTAAACTCGGTACAACTCCGGAGTTCCATAAAATTTCTAAAAGAAATGTATAAGGAAATTAAGCAAATAAAATACAAAAAATTGAGGATTTGATACTTGCAGTAAGATTGGACATTTGAAATTTAGAAAAATGGTTAGCGAACAAATTTTTAAATATAAAAGTGCAAAAATGCCTAAAAAATAAAAAAAGTTCAAAATGTGAATTAAATTTTAAAGGAAATGTTTTATGAGGAAAGAAAGGTACTTGGGTATAAATTAATGAATTTCAATATCGCCTATTGAAAATCGATATTAAAAATATACCGGGACGGGTGAAATAATACCTGATAACTATAAAAGTTACTATTTGAAGGGACATAATGGGATTTTGATAATTTTGCCTATAAAAGGCTTGGGTGCAGCCGGCTATGGGGAGGATTGAGAGGGAAGAAAGGAGAAAACTCTATTTTTGCTTGAAAAATCCTTGAGAAACCTAGAGAAAAACAAGGAAAAAAAAGAGTTAGTGATACTAAAGGATTTGAGCAACAAAATCACTTAAATTTAAAGTGTTCTTAAAAGACAAATTTGGAGATAGAGTGAGAGGGAAAGGGCGGCAATAGCAAAAAAGGAACAAGAGGTGGGAATCCTTGATCTGTTAGCACTTGGAACCTAGATTACTCCTTGGTAAGATGTCCCAACATCCATTTAACAAGTTCTTGCAATATTTGTTAAGTTTCCATTGATTTTTCATCAAATTGAGGTTAAGGTTCATGATGATTTTTTGAGGAAATGAGAAATTGAATTAAGTTGATATTTGCGACATGTTATAGGATTGAAATTAGTGGAAATAACAAGTAATTTAGTAGTCCCTTGCCAAGTGGGTGGCTGACCATTGATGTAATAAGAGGAAGGGTGTTTCATTTGAATCCCTAGCTTGATGATATGTGTTTATATGAATTAAAATGTAACATCCCCAAAATTTCTAACAATTTATCTAGAATTCATGATTTTTTTTTTTTACAAAAATTTCAGCAGGGTTTTCCCTAATTTAGCCTATTTCAAGTTATCGACAATATCAACACTAGTCCCTAATAAACCATTTTCACAATTCAGTATCTTTATTTTACTAGAACATTTCTCAACTAACAATATTTCACATTCTCTAACGTATCAATTCAAAGAATAATCATGTTAACTAAAATGAAGACAATTATCTTAACAATTATACACAAAATCATAGATTATATATTTAATATACTTCCTTCAATCATATTTAATCTTTTAAGTAGTATTATTAAACAAACGATATTAACTATGTGCTTACACACACACACATATCACCATTATAATTAGAAAATAATTACACAACAGAGTACAAGTTGAATAAGCTAGTCCATTTAAGTTCATACATACACAACAAAATAATCTTCAAAATATACAGGAGGTAATATTATTATTATTATTAATTTACATGTCCAAAAGATCTACTAGTACTAGGAGTACACTCTAAGGCTACTAGGATGCGCGATATTGAGATGAACTTGCACAATGATTTAAAAGATAATCATGGTCAATTATAGCATTTACATTTTGTATTTATATATATATTAGTTACTCACAAAGAAATTTCTAAATTTACTACCCATCTCTCAGGTACTAGTCACAAATCAATAATCTAAAATCTAAAATTATCCACACCATAGAGCGCCACTTCCAAACTAGTACAACTGGACCACCAGCCGCCCATTCACAGGGCACTAGTTCCATACCACAATAACTGGTCCACCAGTCGCCCATTCACATAATAAATTATCATGGAAAAATCTATCAGCATAACACATAAAATTTCATTGATCGAGGAGATAATTTAATTATTTAAAGTTTAGAAAAAAAATATTTCAGGTATTAAGCACCTACCTAGTGTTTGCGTCCTGCTAGCTGAACCTATCTACTGAGTGGTTCCTGTAGCCTCGCCCACTCCTGCAAGTTCCTTTCGTTACCAATTAAATTATTACATCAATAATATCACCACATCACCAATTTAATTCTATATCAATAAAATCAACTTGTCATCAATTTAATTATTTCGTCAACAACACCACCACAAAACAACTTTAATTATCAAACCAACAATAACAACTCATTACTAATTTAATTACTTCATCAACACCTTATCACATAATTCATTTAATTATCAAACAATAATATTAACTCATCACTAATATTTACCATATAACTCATTTAATTATCAATCAACAATATCAATTCATCACTAATATAATTTCTTCATCATTAACATTACCACATAATTCATTTAATTATCAAGCAACAATTTTAACTCATCACTAATATAATTTCCTCATCATCAACATTACCACATAACTCATTTAATTATCAATCAAAAATATTAACTCATCACTAATATAATTTCTTCATCATCAACATTACCACATAACTCATTTAATTATCAATCAACAATGTCAATTCATCACTAATATAATTTCTTCATCGATTAATTATCAATCAACAATATCAACTCATCACTAATATAATTTCTTCATCATCAACATTACCATATAACTCATTTAATTATCAATTATTGATTCAACATTTTCATTCATTTTTTTTCTAGGCCGAAACCCCTTCATAAAAAAGATCTAATAAGTTTTCTTCAATTTCACAAATTGAAACATTACCCACTATTATTTCATTTATTTAAACATTAATTCATCATAATTTCATAGATTAACTCATTCAACCTCACAACTCATAACATAACTATACACTAATACAATTAAATGAAATCTTAACACACTAAATACATTAATTTAATTGAGAGGAAAGGATTTGTTAACTTTTAACTCAAAAAAATTAGAAATGGGAAGCTTGAAATCACTACAAAAATTTCTTTCCTCTTTCCCCTTTATTTTCCTCTCAATGCCACCCCCTTTAAGGAAAAATCCCTTGTTCCCCTTTTGAGATTCTCTTATTTAAACCCTTCCTAGTATACTTTAATCACTAGTTCTATCGTCTTCTTTTTTGTGAATTGTTTTGGATGAACTTTGATAAATTTTCACTCAATTTCTTCTCCCTCTCAAGCCCTAACATGGCCAATTTCCCACTCCCCACTAGTTTATATATGTACAAGTTTTTCTCCCCTTTTCATTTAAGGACTTTCTTGTTTTGTTTTAAAACCATTTGGCCCAAAAGTTTGACTTATTCAATTTCATCCTTGTCCAACATTAACCTCCTTAGATAATAATTTCTACTCCATTAATTTTTATTATTTATTGAATTATTCATCTCCTTTTAAAAAAAAATGTAAATCAAAATACAGGAATTTACCCGGGAGTTACATTTCTTCCATCCTACAAAAGAAAATTTCATCCTCGAAATTAAATTTCTTACCAGATTTTAAAAACAATCATGGGTATTTGTTCCTCATTTCTGCTTCCCGCTCCCAGGTTTCTTTTTCCATTTGTGAGCTCCTCCACAACACCTTGACTAGGGAAATCTTTTTATTTCTGAGCACCTTATTGATTTGATCAAGTATTCTCATAGATTTGACTTCCATAGTTAATCCTTCATTAACTTCTATTGGAACTTGAGGTGGCACCCGAGTTGGATCTATTTCAGCTTTTCATAGCATTGATACATGAAACACGTCATGTATTTTGACCATATGCTGGGGCAAGGCTAGTTGATAAGCTATTAGGCTGATTCTTTTTATGATTTTATAGGGCCCGATGTATCTCGACTCTAACTTCCCTTTCATACCAAATCTTAACAAGTGTTTCCAAGGAGCAACCTTCAAGTACACCCTATCCCCCACATTAAACTCAAAAGGTCTCCTTCGTCTATCGACATAACGTTTTTGTCTGTCTTGAGCTACCTTCATTCGATCCCTTATAATTCTAATCTTCTCTTATGTATCCTGGATGAATTCGGGCCTCATTAAATTTTGATCCCCTACTTCTTCCCAACATACTGGAGTCTAACATTTTCTGCCATACAAGGCTTCATATGGAGCCATCCTTATGGTAGCCTGATAGTTGTTATTATAGGTGAATTCCACGAGAGGTAAGTGATCCTCCTAATTTCCACCAAACTCTATAGCACATGCCCTCAATAAATCTTTCAGGGTTTGAATTGTCCTTTCAGATTGTCCGTCAGTCTGAGGATGGAAAGTTGTACTCATATTCAGTTTTGATCCTAATGCACGTTGTATGCCAGGCTATAACCGAGAAGTAAATCAAGGATCTCGGTCCGATACTATTGACAAAGGCACCCCATGTAATGTCATTACTTCATTGATATATAATCTAGCCAATTTATCAACTGAGTATGTCATCTTCATTGGTAAGACAAGAGCAGACTTGGCCAGTCGGTCTACTATCACCCAAATAGCGTCATTACCCTTCTTCCCTCTAGGTAACCTAGATACGAAGTCCATCGTAATGCCTTCTCATTTCCAATGTGGTATTAATAACGGCTGTAAGGGCCTTACCGGCTTCTGGTGTTCCACTTTCACTTGCTAGCACACAGGACAACTAGCTACAAAGTCTGCTATTTGTTTCTTCATATTTGGCCACCAATAGAATTCCTTTAGGTCTTTGTACATTTTTGTACTTCCAGGGTGTATACTGAGTCTTGATTCATGAGCCTCTTTCAATAATTCCCCCTTTAAAACTTGGTCTCCCGGTAAATACATTCGTTTACCCATTAATACCATTCCATCATCCGAAACCCGGAAAGGAGTCTCAATACCCAGTTTAATCTTCTCATTTACTTTATCAACTTCTATATCCCTTTGTTGCGCCTCCATCACTTTCTCTCGAAATGTTGATTTTACCCTCAAAGTCTCATCACCCAGTTTAATCTTCTCATTTACTTTATCAACTTCTATATCCCTTTGTTGCGCCTCCATCACTTTCTCACGAAATGTTGATTTTACCCTCAATTGAGCCAACAATGAACCTTCAGATCCAACCTCCACCTTGGCATCAATTTTTCTTAATTCTAATAGCTCTTTTTCATCACAATCATTTGGTTCTACAACTAACAAATTACTTTTGCGGCTAAGCGCATTTGCCACCACATTAGCTCTTCCTGGGTGACATTCTATTACACTGTCATAATCTTTAATCAGCTTCACCCATCGTCTCTGTCACATATTTAACTCCTTTTGAGTCATCAAGTATCTTAAACTTTTATGATCAGTAAAAATTTATACCCATGACCCGTACAAATAATGCCTCCAAACCCGTAAGGCAAAAAATACTACAACCAATTCTAAGTCATGAGTTGGATAATTTGTTTCATGGGGTTTTAACTGTCTTGAGGCATAAGCAATTACCTTCCCATGTTGCATCAATACGCACCCCAAACCCTTCTTGGATGCATCATTATATACGACAAACCCTTCTATTCGAGAGGGTAAAGTTAACACCGGAGCAGTGGTAAATCTTCTTTTTAGCTCTTGAAAACTATTTTCACATTCTGGTGTCCATTCCCACTTCGTTTCTTTCCAAGTCAAATGGGTGATCTGAGCCACTATCGTAGAGAACCCCTCGATAAACCTCTGATAATATCCTGCTAACTCAAGAAAACTGCGTATCTCTGTCACACTTGTAGGCCTCTCCCACTTTAACACAACTTTCACTTTTCTTGGATCCATTAAGGTTCCTTCGGCTGAGATAACGTGCCCCAAGAAAGTTACCTCCTTTTATCCAAAATTCACATTTATTTAACTTGGCATATAGTCGTTGTTCTCTTAGAGTCTGTAGAACATCTCTCAAATGCTTTTCATGTTCTATATATGAACTGGTATACACCAAAATATCATCAATGAACACCACAATTGACCTATCTAAATAGGGTCGGAAGACCCTATTCATTAAATCCATAAATACCGCATGAGCATTTGTTAATCCAAATGGCATTACTAGGAACTCAAAATGTTCATACCAAATTCTAAAAGCAGTTTTTGATACATCTAGATCTTTAATCCTCAGTTGTTAGTACCCAGATCTTAGATCTATCTTCGAAAATACTTTGTCTCCCTTGAGTTGATCAAATAAATCATTGATTCGTAAAATCGGATATTTGTTCTTTATTATCACCTTATTCAACTACCTGTAATCAATACAAAGCCTGAGAGTTTCATCCTTATTCTTCAGAAATAACACCGGAGCTCCCCAGGATGAGTTGTTGGGGCGTATAAACCCTTTATCTAACAATTCTTGTAACTGTAATTCAGCTCAGCTAGTTCCACCGGTGCCATTCTATATGTTGCTTGAGCTATGGGTGTCATTCTTGGTAGTACATCGATTGAAACCTCTACCTCTCTCTCTGGGGGCAAACCCAGTAATTCTTCTGGAAACACGTCTGAGAACTCTCTCACTATAGGAAGATTTTTTAATTAATTATTCCCACCGTTCAAGTCCATCACCATAGCGAGATATACCTCACATCCTTTATTCACCATTTTTTATGTGGTCATAGCCGAAATAAAATAATTTGGTATGACATTTCTCTCTCCTCTAAAAACCACTCCTCTACTCATAGGTCCACAGAAGGTAATTGTTTTTGCAAAACAGTTCATTTGAGCTCTATGTCTACCCAACCAATCCATTCCCAATATGATATCAAAATTGTGCAATGGTAAGGGTATTAAATCTGTACTTAACTCACACCCCATAATGACAAGTCTGACATTCTTATATACTATATCAACATCTACCCTTTCCCCCAGAGGAGTACTTATAGCAAATCCCATAAAAACTCTATATGGACTCATACCCAGTTTTTCTATTGTTTTATAAGCAATAAAAGAATGAGTATCTCCCGAATAAAAAAGCATAAACACAGGCAAGTGATTTAACAACAAGGTACCTGCAACAACATTTGGGGCAGTGAGCCTCCTCTTGGGTAGTGGCAAACACTCGGCCCTGAGTTCGGTCACCCTAGACTCTAAATCAACCTCAGCTACCACTGACCCTTACTGTGATTGTCTAGTCGGTTGGTCTACTATAACTGATTGTTGCTGACTCTGAGTCTGTTATTGGGTCTGGATGATTTCTAACCTCCTAGGACAGTCTTTTCTGATATATCCCTATCCATGACAGTAATAACAACCCTTGCCCAAGTGTGGGCACTCTCTCCACCTACGCTCACCTTGGCAAACATAGCATCATCCAGGCATAGTCGAACAGTCCCTAGGATGTTTCTAGCCATATCGAACACATTGAGGGTATGAAATTGATTTCCGATCAGAAGTCTAACCAAATGATCCACTTCGTGCTCTCGACTGGCTTCCAATAGGCCCAATACCCAAACTCTGCTCTATTTCAAATGTTGTCCCCTCCTTCCTTCTGAATTGACTAAACTGAGGTTTTCCCTTCTTAGGAAAGGGAGGTCTACTCTGAGTAAGATCAGTGTCCTTCCTCTTGCCAAACCCAGCCTGACCCTGTTGACTCTCACTCCTACATACCTCTAATGTCTGTGCTACTTCAATAAGTTCTCTGGAGGATTCAAATCGCAAAGCAACCAATCCTTGTCTCAGTTCCTAGTGTACTTGTCACAATTCCTAGCGTAATCCATCCTGTAGTCTATTAATGATCTGCTGCTTAGTGGTAACAAACTGTGGGGCAAATAAAGAGAGGTCATGAAATCTTCCCTGTTTCAATGCTAGAAACTCCTGTTCTTTTATTCTGCACTAGAAAGAAGAGAGAAATTGGGTCTCAAAATGTTTTCTAAACTTGACCCAAGTACAAATTCCAGTAGTCCTTCGTGATTGAATGACTTCCCACCATGTCTGGGCTGTATATAAAAGTAACTAGGTAGCACAGCTCACCTGTCAGTCCTCAGGTACCCTCATCTGAGTCATAATGTTTTCCACCTCCCGTAGCCACCTACCTGTAATTTTTACATCCTTCTCACCTAGAAAATCTTCACACCCTAACTCCCTCATATTCTTTACTGTCCTTACCAGCACAACGATATTATCTAGAGAGACAGGGGTAACCGGAGCTGTTGGTGGCGCTGGAGCCACTGGAGCTATCGTACCTGACATGCTTTCTATAACTGCTCTAACAACCTGTGCCAGGAAAGCAGGGTCTATAAATGGTATTGATGTAGCCATTGGTGGTGCTGGTGGGAGCACTCCCCCTTGTCCCTGTTGTCCCAGTCCATCGGGAGGTAATGCATTAACTTGTCTCGGTCCCTCTTCAACCTGGAGTCTAACTGCCCCCCCAACACTCTGTTGCAGTTACACTGGAGGTACATATGAAGCATTATCCTCTAAAGGATCCTCTTGTCGTCTATCCATAGATCCTCTATCTTAAGCTTGCCTCCTTGAGGGAGTAAGGTCAGTAGTTACACCTTTTTTTGCTTTTTT
>Ga0307510_10006969_pt1 | contig 13474 bp, 9 predicted proteins | sample 12_EM_MG_FD_207224 | JGI IMG/M metagenome (GOLD analysis project Ga0307510, IMG submission 207224) | Populus trichocarpa ectomycorrhiza microbial communities from riparian zone in the Pacific Northwest, United States - 12_EM | ecosystem: Host-associated > Plants > Roots > Unclassified | place... | reverse complement strand
TTTTTGTAGATAATAGTTTATTTATTCATCCTAGCCATGAAATTATGTTAGATACAGAATTTGCTGTACCTACATTATTTAAATTATTACCTTTTGTGTTTACTGTTTCTTTAAGTATACTTTCAGTTTTATTCTCTGAATTCTTACCTAAATTACTTATTAATTTTAAATTCTCTAGATTTGGTTATAATTTATTCAGTTTCTTTAATCAAAGATTTTATATTGAATTATTCTATAATAAATATATTGTAGAAGGTGTTCTTAAATTAGGTGGTCAAACTACTAAGAGTCTTGATAAAGGTTCAGTAGAATTCTTAGGACCTTATGGTTTAGAAAAAGGATTATTATTTTTAAGTAATAGTTTAGGTAGATTAAGTACTGGTGTTATTACTACTTATGCTTTATACATATTAATAGGTTTAATGTTCTATATAACATTAGTATATTTCTCTTATAATGATAATAATTTATTTATATTAGTTATATTTACTTTATTTGCATTATTAAATAATAATTTAACATCAACTAAATAATAATTTACTTTATAATTAGTTATAGTTTATTAAATAATAAAAATATTTATTAATAAATATTTTTATTATTTATTTTGTTTAATTTAAATTTATTTATACTTTTATTCAGATATGCTTTTATCTTCAATTTTCTGTTTAATATTATCTAACGCATTATCTTTTAGACGTGATACAGCTATTCTTTATTCAAGAATAGGTATTATAATATTATTTTACTGTATTTATTTATCTTATAATAATTTATTTATAACATATTTAGATAATGGTATAGGGTTATTTGGTGGTTTATTTTATACATCACCTATAACACAAACATTTCATATATTAATATTTATTATTACATTATTAATCTTGAACATTACTGGTTTTTATCCTAGAAAACTTATATCTAGTCAGTATTTAAATTTATACAAATTATTATTTACAAAATTACAATTTGTTAAAAATATTGCTGTATCTAATATACTTTTAAAAAAAGGAGAACAATATACAATATTAGAATATACATTAATGTTATTATTTATTGTAACAGGTAGTATATTATTAATATCTAGTAGTGATTTTGTATCAATTTTCTTATCTATAGAATTACAAAGTTATGGTTTATATTTATTATGTACTATGTATAGAAATTCAGAATCTGCTACATCTGCTGGTTTAACTTATTTCTTATTAGGTGGATTATCTTCTTGTTTCATATTATTAGGTATAGCTTTAATATATGCTAATTTAGGTGTAACATATTTAGATAGTTTTTATATTATTAATAATTTAGCTGGTGTATTAAATCAACAACAAATTACTACATATATACCTTATTGTTTATTATTAATTACTATAGGATTCTTATTTAAAATATCTGCTGCTCCATTTCATTTTTGATCTCCTGATGTTTATGATGGTATTCCTACAATAGTTACTACTTTTGTAGCTATTATTGCTAAAATATCTATATTAACTTTATTATTACAATTGGTTCATTATACTAATAGTATATTTATTACTACTCAATATACTTGAACTACTAGTTTATTAATTAGTTCCTTATTATCTTTAATAATTGGTACTATATTAGGTCTAACTCAATTTAGAATTAAAAGATTATTTGCTTATAGTACTATATCTCATTTAGGTTTTATGTTATTAGCATTAACTATTAATAGTGTTGAATCTATACAATCATTTATTTTCTATTTAGTTCAATATAGTTTATCTAATTTAAATGCATTTATTTTATTAATTGCTATAGGTTATAGTTTATATGCTTATAATGATAAAAATATTAATCATAACAATTTAATTGATAAAAATAATTCACCTATACAACTTATTAGCCAGCTTAAGGGTTATTTCCATATTAATAGTTTTTTAGCTTTAAGTTTAACTATTACTTTATTCTCATTTGCTGGTATTCCACCTTTAATGGGATTCTTTGCTAAACAGATGGTATTCTCTGCTGCTTTACAAGAAGGATTTATATTCTTAACTCTTATAGGAGTATTAACTAGTGTTATAAGTGCTGTATATTACTTATTTATTGTAAAAACTATGTTTTTTGATGGACATTCTTATACTTATTTTAGTAGTTTAAAAGATTTAAGAATACCTGCTCTTATTTTACAAAAAAATAAAGTAGTTAATAAAATATATTTTGATTCTAAATTTGCTTTATCTAGTTCTTTATCTATAACTATTTCTATATTAACTTTAATTATACTTTTATTTATGTTTATGCCTAATGAATGATTACACATGTCTAATATATTAGCTATAGTATTATTTGTACCAGCTGGTATTTAATTAAGCAATAATAATAATAATAATAATAATATTTAAAATATTATTAGTTAAGGTAGTTTAAAGATAAAACAATTATTTTTTTTAATTATACATGAGAATTTGATTTTCTCTCTTAATTATATTTTTAATAATAACTTTAAAAGTTAAACAAATAAGTTATATATATGACAATATAGATATATTCTATAACATATAAAAAAAATAAAAATATAAAGAAATATATATATAAAATATAAAGAAATATATATATATAATATAAAGAAATATAAATTTTTTTATTAACCCTAACCTAAAAAAAAAAGAAAATATTAATATAAAAGTGACAAAAAAAAAATATATAAATAAAATATGGAATTTCTACAAGACTTAGTTGAATGTTTTCATTCTGTGAAGGATTATCAAAATAAATATCCAAATCAAGATTTTGAAACTTACCATTTTGATGCTTATGTAAATCCAAAATCTAAGCTTCTAGAAGATGAATTTTCGACAAATTTATCTCAAGAGGAATTAACTCAAATATTACAACAACATCCAGAAATAATAGATATATCTTATACATTAGAAAAAAAAAAGTATAAGGAACATTTGACATTAGATCAATCAAAACTATTATTAAATAAAAAATTTAAAGTTTTATGAGATAAAGGTGAAATATATAATCCTCAAAATAAAACAGAAGATAATATGTTAGCAGAAATGAGTGTACATTTTAAAGATTTATATGATGAATATAAAATAAGAGTAGATTATATATACAAAATAGATTCATGAGAATCTAAAAAATATTTACAAAATTTGATAATTAAAGATAGATGTATGACATTAAAAAGAATAGATGAATTAGATTTTCCCGCTCAAAATAAAGATGAATTATTAAAAAGTTTATTTAATGATAATAAATATGATTTCAAAGATTTTTATAAATATAATTGAAAAAGTCAACAGAATACTTTTTTTTGATCATGATTAAATCGTATTGAAAATGATAGTGGATTTCGTACTATATTTAGAGATCCTACAGATATAAAAAATTATTTTATAGCTGTAAAAAAACATGAATTAATGTTAGCATCGAATAATGAACCTGTAGAACCAAATCAACGAAAATTTATAGGAAATGTTCAAAAACTAAGAAGTAAACCTGATAACTATTTAGTTGGATTAATACTTAATGATGTATTAAATAGTGCAAACATTAAAACTTGAACTAGGGTAAATAGATAATTAATATTAAGTTAATATTTTTTTATTTATTTATTATTAATTAATGATAATTCAAATTTAATTACAAATAAAAAAAATAATAAATATTTAAATAGAATAAATAATATAAATAAATATAAATATAGATTTATATTTATTTATTTATATTAAAATATAAATAATAAATAAATATAAAATGTAATAAAAATATAAAAAAATAAAAAAAAAAATGAGAATTATTAAAAGTCATCCTTTATTAAGATTAGTAAATGCTTACTTAATCGACGCACCAACACCAGCTAATATAAGTTATTTATGAAATTTTGGTTCATTATTAGCATTATGTTTAATAATACAAATTGTAACAGGAGTTACATTAGCTATGCACTATACACCTAGTGTAGCTGAAGCATTTAATTCAGTAGAACATATTATGAGAGATGTAAATAATGGATGATTAGTTCGTTATTTACACGCTAATACAGCTTCAGCTTTTTTCTTTTTAGTATATCTACACATAGGTAGAGGTTTATACTATGGATCATATAAATCACCTAGAACTTTAACATGAGCTATTGGTACAGTAATACTTATAATAATGATGGCTACAGCTTTCTTGGGTTATGTATTACCATATGGTCAAATGAGTTTATGAGGAGCAACAGTTATTACTAATTTAATGAGTGCTATACCTTGAATTGGTCAAGATATAGTTGAATTTATATGAGGTGGTTTTTCAGTTAATAATGCAACATTAAACAGATTCTTTGCATTACACTTCTTATTACCATTCGTATTAGCTGCATTAGTATTAATGCACTTAATAGCTTACCACGATGTAGTAGGATCAGGTAATCCTTTAGGTATATCAGCTAATTATGATAGATTACCTTTTGCACCTTACTTTTTATTTAAAGATTTAATAACTATCTTTTTATTCTTTATAGTATTATCTATATTTGTTTTCTTTATGCCTAATGCATTAGGAGATAGTGAAAATTATGTTGTAGCTAATCCAATGCAAACTCCACCAGCTATTGTACCAGAATGATACTTATTACCATTCTATGCTATATTAAGATCTATACCTAATAAATTATTAGGTGTTATAGCTATGTTTGCTGCTATTTTAGCTTTAATGGCAATGCCTTTAACTGATTTATCTAAATTAAGAGGAGTACAATTTAGACCATTAAGTAAAATAGCTTTCTTTATATTTGTAGCTAATTTCTTAGTATTAATGCAAATAGGTGCAAAACACGTTGAAACACCATTTATTGAATTTGGACAAATATCTACTGTGTTATACTTTGCACACTTCTTTATTATAGTACCTGTAGTAAGTATTATAGAAAATAGTTTAGTAGAGTTATCTATTAAAAAATAATTAATATATAATAATAATATTATTATATTTATTAAATTATAATTAATATTTTTATTTTTTAATAACTTTATTTAAATATAATTTATATTTTTAATTAATAGGAGTTTGAGCAGAGGGTTCTGCGTTTCGATTGCAAATCGAAATAAAGGGATTCGAGTTCCCCGAACTCTTTAGATATATAAATATTCAACATAAAAAGTTTCAATGTGTAATATTGAGTATATTTATTAAATATTTATATATATATAGAATAAAAACTGCAGGTTGTTATATACAATTATATATATATATATATATATTCTATTTTTATATATTATTATAATAAATAATAAATAAATAAATGTTAAGTATAATTTCAATTATTGAAGGGTTATTATTAATAGTACCTGCTTTACTTTCAGTTGCATTTGTAACTATAGCTGAACGTAAAACTATGGCTTCTATGCAAAGAAGATTAGGTCCTAATGCGGTAGGTTATTATGGTTTATTACAAGCATTTGCTGATGCTTTAAAATTATTATTAAAAGAATATGTAGCTCCAACACAAGCTAATATTATATTATTTTTTATAGGACCTATGATAACTTTAATCTTTTCTTTATTAGGTTATCTAGTTGTTCCATTTGATAGTGGAATATTTGTATCTGATTATAGTTTAGGTATGCTTTATATGTTAGCTGTTTCATCTTTAGCTACATATGGTATATTATTAGCAGGTTGATCTGCTAATTCTAAATATGCTTTTTTAGGTTCATTAAGAAGTACAGCTCAGTTAATTAGTTATGAATTAATATTAAGTTCTGTAATTATATTAATTATTTTATTAACAGGTAATTTAAATATTATTACTATTGTAGAATCACAAAGAATAGTTGATTTCTTATTACCATTATTTCCTTTATTTATTATATTCTTTATAGGTTCTATAGCTGAAACTAATAGAGCTCCTTTTGATTTAGCTGAAGCTGAGTCAGAACTTGTTAGTGGTTTTATGACAGAACATTCAGCTAGTGTATTCGTATTCTTTTTCTTAGCTGAGTATGCTAGTATTATATTAATTTGTGTTTTAAATAGTATTTTATTTTTTGGTGGTTATTTATGTATTATACCTGTTGAATTTTTAATAGATATTTTTTATTCTTTATTTGGTATAAATAGTTCTATATTAGAAGAAATATTTGTTAATTTTTCTTCATCTCCTTTAAATTTAGCTTTTAAAACTGCTTTCTTAATATTTGTATTTATTTGAACTAGAGCTTCTTTCCCTAGAATTCGTTTTGATCAATTAATGTCTGTTTGTTGAACTGTATTATTACCTTTAATTGTAGGATATGTTATTTGTATACCTTGTATTGTATTTGGTTTAGATGCTTTACCTACAAATTTAGTACTTTAATTTAATATTATTTAAAATTTTTGTATGGTTAACTTAAATACAAAATAATAATTTTATTATTTTTAATTTATATTTTTATCTATATACCTCAATATAGTATGTATTAAGTATATAGATATATTATAAAATAATAATAATAATTTGTAATATTATATAAATTAATTTATACTTTAGCTTTATAGCATATATAAAGTGTAACAAAAACAAATTAATGTTTTTTTAAGCAGAAAGTTTATATATATTAAAATTAAATATGTCCTTATTATTATTATTAATTCCATTAATAGGTATAAGTCTTGTAACAATAGAGACTAATTATGGTTTAAGTATAGTAAATAATATAAAGATAAAATCTATAGCTTTAACTACATCAATAATTAATTTAATTGTATCCTTAATAATGTTTATACTTTTTGATTTTAGTAGTAAACAATTTCAATTTATTGAGGAACATTATCAAATAAGTTATTTTGATATATATTTAGGTGTAGATGGTTTATCTATATATTTTATATTATTAACAACTATAATAATGCCTATATCAATTTTATCTAATTGAAATTCAATACAATCTCAAAATGTATTATCATTTGTAGTAATTATGTTATTACTAGAAACATTATTATTAGCAGTATTCTTAGTTTTAGATGTTTTATTATTCTATATTTTTTTTGAAAGTATATTACCCCCTTTATTTTTATTAATAGGATTATTTGGTTCAAGTAATAAAGTAAGAGCTAGTTTTTATTTATTTTTATACACTTTATTAGGTTCATTATTTATGTTATTATCTATTATAGTTATGTCATCTATTATGGGTACAACTGATTTTGATGCATTATCTAAAGCAAATTTTAGTTATACTACACAATTATTTTTATTTTATGGTATATTTATAGCTTTTGCTGTAAAAACACCTGTTATTTTTTTAAATACTTGATTATTAAAAGCTCACGTTGAATCACCATTATCTGGTAGTATTATATTAGCAGGTATAGTTTTAAAATTAAGTTTATATGGTATATTTAGATTAATGTTACCTTTATTACCTAAAGCTTCTTTAAACTTTACATATATAATATATGTAATAGGTGTTATAACTATAATCTATGCAAGTTTTAGTACATTAAGAACAATTGATATTAAAGAATTAATTGCTTATTCTTCTGTATCTCACGCAGCTGTTTATTTAATAGGTGCCTTTAGTAATACTATACAAGGTATTGAAGGTGCTATAGTTTTAGGTTTAGCTCACGGTTTTGTATCACCAGGTTTATTTATTTGTGCTGGAGGTATTTTATACGATAGATCTTCTACTAGATTAATTACATATTATAGAGGTATGGCTCAAATTATGCCTATTTTTTCTATATTATTCTTTATATTATCTTTAGGTAATAGTGGTACACCTTTAACTTTAAATTTCTTAGGTGAATTTATGTCATTATATGGTGCATTTGAAAGAATGCCTATTTTAGGTATACTAGCTAGTACTTCTATTGTTTTATCTGCAGCTTATACTATATTTATGTATAATAGAATAGCTTTTGGTGGTTCTTACTCTGTATATTTTGTAGAAAATATAGGTGATGTTACTAGAAGAGAATTTATTTTATTATTAGTATTTGTGGTATTTACAGTATTATTTGGTATATATCCTGCTCCAATATTAGATGGTTTACATTATTCAGTTTCTTCTTTAATTTATAATATTAATTAATTTATTTATTTTAATAGTATTTAAAGTTATATTTTTATATATTTTATATTATTTTTTTTTTTTATTAATAATTATATATATTTATCTTCTTACTAGCTCAATGGCAGAGCAGAATACTTCTAATATTTTGATCCAAGTTCGACCCTTGGGTAAGAATTGTAATAATAATAAATAAATATTATTATTTTTAGCCTTTATAGCTCAATGGTAGAGCGGGATACTGTTAATATTTTGATAGATGTTCGATTCATCTTAAGGGCTTGTATTATTTACGTTATCTTATAATCTTTTATAGTCAAGATAGGTATTAAGAAAATATCCATATATAAAAAAAAAATACAAATATATGCCACAATTAGTTCCATTCTTTTTTGTAAATCAAGTAGTATTTACTTTTGTTATATTAACAGTATTAATATATACATTTACTAAATTCATATTACCAAGATTTGTACGTACTTTTATTTCACGTATTTACATAAATAAATTATAATTAAAAAAAAAATTAGTAGTTATATTATATATAACTAAAAATATAATAATAATTTATTATTATTATTTCTATCTTTCTGGGAAAATCAGAGAGTTTCATTTTAACATGAAAAATATAAGTTAATATTTATATATATCTTATAAATAAACAATAATATGCGTCATTTAGATTTTGTATTAAGTCCTTTAGACCAATTTGAAGTAAGAGATTTATTTTCTCTAAACGCTAACTTATTAGGTAATTTACACTTATCATTAACTAATATAGGTTTATACTTAACAATAAGTATCTTTTTAATCTTAACATTTAGCTTATTAGCTACTAATAATAATAAAATAATACCTAATAACTGATCAATAAGCCAAGAAAGTATATATGCTACAGTACACGGTATAGTAATAAATCAAATTAATCCTAATAAAGGACAAATGTTTTTTCCATTAATGTATGTATTATTCATATTTATTTTAGTTAATAATTTAATAGGATTAGTACCATACAGTTTTGCATCTACATCACACTTTATTTTAACATTCTCTATTAGTTTTACTGTTGTTTTAGGTGCAACAATATTAGGTTTCCAAAGACATGGGTTAAAATTCTTCTCATTATTTGTACCTTCAGGTTGTCCTTTACCATTATTACCTTTATTAGTTTTAATTGAATTTATTTCATACTTATCTAGAAATGTTTCATTAGGATTAAGATTAGCTGCTAACATATTAAGTGGTCACATGCTTTTAAGTATTTTAAGTGGATTTACATATAATATTATGACTAGTGGTATATTATTCTTCTTCTTAGGTTTAATACCTTTAGCATTTATTATTGCATTCTCTGGTTTAGAATTAGCTATAGCATTTATTCAAGCTCAAGTTTTTGTAGTTTTAGCTTGTTCATATATTAAAGATGGTTTAGACTTACATTAATATTATATATATATATATATTATATTTAGTATATAAACAAATAAACAATAAATATAAATATTATTATATTAATAATATTTATATTTATTAAAAATAATAAATTTTAGATATAAAAATTTTATGTAAATAGGAAAGTCCAATACTTATTAGGCATATATATTTGAATATATAAATTCAATAAATTATAAAAATATAAGGATGTTAACAGAAACTAAAAATTATAATAAAATACTAATAAGTAATAATAATATAATAGCGAACAAGAATCCTATGTTAAGTTTTTATTTAGAATTATTAAAATTAAAACAGAAACTGGCTTAATTATATCTTAAATAATAACTTTAAAAGTTAAACAAATAAGTTATGTATATGACAATATAGATATGTTCTATAACATATAAAAAAAAAATAAAGAGTTTGATGATGGCTCTAACTGAACACTGTCCAAGTACTTGACACATGCTAATCGAACGACTAATTAGTTTAATCTTAAGATTAAAATAAGTAGTAGTGGTGTACAGGTGAGTAAAAGATAAATTGGCTACCTTAAAGTAAGGGAAAAAATCCCTTATAACCAAAGGTAAAAGGTAAATATAATTTACCTCCGCTTTAAGATGATAATTTTTATCTCGGTGAGTAGTAGGAAAGGTAATGACTTTTCTAGCAATAACCGTAGTCGTAACTGGAAAGTTGATCGACCACATTGGGTCTGAAAAAAACCCAATGCTTTTATGTACAGCAGTGAGGAATATTGGTCAATGGCCGAAAGGCTGAACCAGTAACTTGGAAGAATGTAAGTGTATTTGTATAAATACAATAGCGATTAATTCGCATAAAATTCTAAATAGATTGTATATAATGACATAATCTATTTATAAGTCTTGACCAAACTACGTGCCAGCAGTCGCGGTAATACGTAGGAGGCTAGTGTTAGTTATCTTTATTGGGTTTAAAGGGTAAGTAGACGGTAAATTAAACTCTAAATGAGTACTTTTTTACTAGAGTTATATGAGAGAAGGAAGAATACCTGGAGTAGAGATAGAATTCGATAATACCAGGGGGACTGTCAACGGCGAAGGCGTCCTTCTATGTAATAACTGACGTTGAGAGACGAAGGCTTGGGTAGCAAACAGGATTAGATACCCTAATAGTCCAAGCAGACAATGATGAATGTCATACATTAGATATAAATTTAATGCATAAACGAAAGTGTAAGCATTCCACCTCAAGAGTACTATGGCAACATATAAACTGAAATCATTAGACCGTTTCTGAAATCAGTAGTGAAGTATGTTATTTAATTCGATAATCCGCGAAAAACCTTACCACAGCTTGTATAACATATTATAAAAAATTGTTACAAGCGCTGCATGGCTGTCTTTAGTTAATGTCGTGAGATTTGGTTAATTCCTTTAATTAACGAAAACCCTCGCTTTATTTATTTATATAAGGTGGTTCGCCATTACATCGGATCAGATAAAAGGGATTAAGACAAGTCATTATGGCCTAAATGCTGTGGGCTATAGACGTGCCACATACACCTTTACAACGGGATGCGATATTGTGAAATGGAGCTAATCCCTAAAAAAGGATAAACTTAGATTGTAGTCTGTAACTCGACTACATGAAAAAGGAATTACTAGTAATCGTGAATCACCAACGTCACGGTGAATTTTATCTTAGTTAGGTACTAACCACTCGTCAGGCGCTGAAAAAAGAAGATGCAGTAAGTTTGATTTTTTCTGTGTAAAATTATATATATTTATGATATATAAATATGCAGGATAATTTTCGTATGCAAAACTTTGATTGGTGTTAAGTCGAAATAAGGTTCGTGTAATGGAAATTGCACGGGGAGTATTAAGTAGAACAAACAAAATTAATATATATATATTATATAATCTAATATAGGTATATAACAAATTGGTTCAAATCCAATTATAGATAAAATATAAATATTATATTATTTAAATTTAAATACAATTATAGATTTTTAAGATCTAGTAGGGAGGGTCCGTTAGTTGGTTTACGGGTTGAGCTGTAAACTCAATAGCTATAGGCTGTCGAAGGTTCGATTCCTTTTCTCCCTAATTAGATAATAATCTAATCCTATCTTGCCATTTATTTTTATTTGTATAATATGTTAATAGATTTAGTTATTTTTATTTATGAACAATATTTTTTTATTAAATGATTCTATTACTAATGGATTTAGAATAGAATTTGTAGATACTATTTATTTAGTAGCTACTTTATTAGGTTTACTTACTATAGTTAGTAGAAATCCTGTAGTATCTGTTTTATTTTTAATAGGTTTATTTGTTAATGTTGCAGGTTTATTAATTTTAATAGGTTATAATTTTATAGGTTTAGCTTATATATTAGTTTATGTAGGTGCTGTATCTATTTTATTCTTATTTATTTTAATGTTAATTAACATTAGAGTTTCTGAATTATTTACTGATACTAATAATGATTTACCTTTAGCTATTTTAACTGTTATAATTTTCTATTATATTATAGGACAAGTATTACCTTCAAATTTTACAGAAAATAGTATTATTTCTTATTTATCTAATTCATTTTCTGATATATATAATGTTGAATTAGATAATGAATTATTTAATATAGCTGATTTAAAACAACAAATTGGTTATGCTAGTAGTAAAAGTTGAGATAATGCACTTATAGAACCTACACATATTACTAGTATAGGTAATATTATGTACACTAGTTATTCTATGTGATTAATTGTTACTTCTATTATTTTATTATTAGGAATGGTAGGTGCTATTATGATAACTATAAAACAAAAATAGTAATATAAAGCTTAAACAATTAATTATTTTATTAAAATATGATATATAAATCAAAAAGTAATTTTCAAAATCACCCTTTTCATTTAGTATCTCCTTCTCCTTGACCTTTATTTACTAGTCTATCATTATTTATATTAACTACTACTACAGTTTTATTTATGCATGGATTCCAAGGATTCCAATACTTAGTTCCTTTAGCTGTATTTAATGTTATTTATGTTATGGCTTTATGATTTAGAGATGTTATTTCAGAAGGTACTTATTTAGGTAATCATACTAATGCTGTACAAAAAGGATTAAACTTAGGTGTAGGTTTATTTATTATTTCTGAAGTTTTCTTTTTTTTAGCTATATTCTGAGCATTTTTCCATAGTGCTGTTTCACCTAGTGTTGAATTAGGTGCTCAATGACCTCCATTAGGTATACAAGCTGTTAATCCATTTGAATTACCTTTATTAAATACTATTTTATTATTATCTTCTGGTGTAACTATTACATATGCTCACCATTCTTTAATACAAGGTAATAGAAAAGGTGCTTTATATGGTACAGTTGTTACAATTATATTAGCTGTAATATTTACTTTCTTCCAAGGTGTTGAATATTCAGTTTCTTCTTTCACTATTTCTGATAGTGTTTATGGTTCATGTTTCTACTTTGGTACTGGTTTCCACGGTTTACACGTTATTATTGGTACAGCTTTTTTAGCTGTTGGATTATGACGTTTAGCTGCATACCATTTAACAGATCACCATCATCTTGGTTACGAAGCAGGTATATTATACTGACACTTTGTTGATGTTGTATGATTATTCTTATATATTTCTGTATACTATTGAGGTTATTAGATATAAATATATCTATTTTTTTTATACCTTTATATATTTTAAATATATATTTAGATTAATAATTAAATGTAATTTAGTTTTTAAAAATTAAAGGTTTATATAAATATTACATTATATACCTATAGAGACTTTAGTTTAATGGTAAAACATGTGACTTTTAATCATTATAATATGGGTTCAAATCCCATAGGTCTTAATAATTAACATATAATGACTATAAGTTAATGGTAGACTGCTTATTTACCATATAAGATGTGCTGATTCGAATTCAGCTAGTCATAATTAGTAAATTATTTAAATATTAAAATTAATATTATGGCTATAAGTTAATGGTAGACTATTT
>Ga0307510_10006968_pt1 | contig 13475 bp, 8 predicted proteins | sample 12_EM_MG_FD_207224 | JGI IMG/M metagenome (GOLD analysis project Ga0307510, IMG submission 207224) | Populus trichocarpa ectomycorrhiza microbial communities from riparian zone in the Pacific Northwest, United States - 12_EM | ecosystem: Host-associated > Plants > Roots > Unclassified | place... | reverse complement strand
GTCCTAAGCTTGACCAGGCAAAGGCGGGTATTCTTGACAGGTACAGTAAGTATAATGGCACAGAAAGCAACTCAAAAACAGCTGAGCAATCGCAAGCAGCGTTAGGGGTGCCAACATCAGCATCTACTTCGCTCCCTGATGCGGAAGATGTTGACCGGGATAACAACATGAACCAGGATGACGAGTATTTTCAATACAGGGTATCCATCCGTCCGCAGGACATGGTTGTTGGTCAAAACTATATCAATGATAAAGTAACCTCGCTGGTTACACTCCCCAGTGGGCAAAAACAGTCAGTTACCTGGTACCAGTTCCGTATCCCCATTAACGCGTACCAGGCAGCAGTGGGTAATATCCAGGATTTTAAGTCGATTCGCTTTATACGCATGTTCATGACCAATTTTGCCGATACGGCCATTTTGCGTATGGCAACCCTGCAATTGGTAAGGGGCGAATGGAGAGCCTTTAATACAGAGAATAATCCAACTAATGTAATTGCTGATCCGGCTATTGTAAATCCACCGTTGGACAATTCGGCTATTGATGTTGAAACAGTAAGTATAGAGCAGAACGGCAACCGCACCCCGATACCTTATGTGGTACCGCCGGGCATCCAGCGCCAGCGTAACTACAATAACTTGCAGACTAATACCAAACTGAATGAGCAATCGCTTTCATTGAATTTTACGAGTATACGCGATGGCTATTCAAGGGCTGCATTTAAGCCTTTCAATAACGACCTGAGAAAGTATAAGCGCCTGCAAATGTTTGTTCATGCTGAAGGTACACAGCTAAGGAACAATGATGTAAGCGCCTTCATCCGTTTGGGTGTAGATTATATAGACAACTACTACGAGTATGAAATACCGTTGAGTGTTACCCAACCGGGCACCGCCGATCCCGCCACGATATGGCCCGCCGTAAACGAACTCGACTTGCAGCTTTCATTGCTTACTAATGCTAAGCTGGCAAGAAACAACGCTAAACTTAACGGGCAGCCGTGGCCATTGAATGTGCCTTTCACGATATCCGACGGGCGTAATAAGATCACTATCAAAGGCCAGCCCGATCTGAGCCGCCTCGCAGCAGTAATGCTGGGTGTACGGAACCCTTTACGAACCAGTTCAACTTCCGCTACAGACGATGGCCTGGCTAAAACAGGTATTTTATGGTTTGATGAATTGCGCCTTACCGACTTTGATAACAAGGGCGGATGGGCTGCAACCGGTCGCCTGGATGCCAAGTTAGCCGATTTTGCAACGGTGACTGTATCAGGCAGTAAAACAACTATAGGGTTTGGTGCACTGGATTCGCGCCTGGCAGACAGGAGCATGAATGATACCCGCGTATATGATGTATCAGGCAATGTGGAGTTAGGTAAATTCTTCCCGGATAAAAGCGGTGTTCATATACCGCTGTATGTTGACGTTTCACAACAGGTAAGCACACCTCAATATGATCCGGCTTCGCCAGATGTTACCTTGAAACAAACATTGCAAAATGCAAACAGCAGCAGACAGCGTGACTCCATCCAAAATGCCGCGGAGGATTATACGATGCGCAAGAGCTTCAACCTGACCAACGTGCATAAGACCAAAACGAATGCGTCGGCACCAAGTCATGTGTATGATATCGAGAATTTTAATGCGACCTATTCTTACACGGAATTGGATCATCATGATTTTACCACGCTGAACGATTTTGAAAAGACATATCATGCTTCATTGGCTTATAATTTTAACACGACGCCAAAATATATCAGCCCGTTTGATAAGATCATAAAGAATAATATGCTGGCCCTTATAAGGGATATTAATTTTGACCTGATACCATCGCGGTTAAATTACAGTATCAACTTTGATCGTTTTTATTCGGAAAACACACTGAGAAATAATGACCCGACTAACCTGATTCCAATACCAACCACTTATAATAAAACTTTCAATATTACCACGATATATGGCATGGGTTGGAATCTGACTAAATCACTAACACTTGATATTGATGCTACAAACCTGGCAACTGTAGATGAACCTGCCGGGCGTTTGAATGGATTGAAGAAAGATACTTTGTGGGATAATATATTGAGGCTGGGGCGCACTACCAACTATAACCATACGCTGACCTTCAATTATAATGTACCTATAAATAAGATCCCTTTCATGGATTGGACAAATGTCATCGCGCGTTACAGCACACATTTTACGTGGCAGGCCCAACCACTTTTTGCATTAAACGACCCTTCATTTAATGTAGGTAACAGCATACAGAACAAGCGCGAGATACAAGTAAATCCAACCTTTAATTTCAATACGCTTTACAACAAAATCCCGTATTTGCGAAGGACATCTAATCCGGGCAAAGACGATCAGCCAAGCGGATTGAGGAAAGTGCTCGTAGGCTTGTTAACAAGCTTTAAGGATATGAGCGTGGCCTACACCCGTGGCGACGGAACATTTTTGCCCGGCTATTTACCAAATAGTAATTTCCTTGGAGAAGACTTTAGTTATAATGCACCGGGTATCGGCTTCCTGTTGGGCAGCCAGGCCGATATCAGGCAAAAAGCGGTGACTAATGGCTGGATTACAACCGATACCCTGCAAAATCAGTTATACATCAGAAGTGTAAATGAGGACCTGCATTTTAAAGCGACTCTTGAGCCGTTCAAATATTTAAAGATCGACCTGATTGCGGTAAAGACGCAGGATCATAGCTATCAAACCAACTTTAAGTACTTGCCAACAACAGGCACTTTCCAAAATCTTTCGCCTACTACAACAGGTGATTATACCATATCCTTTATGTCTATCGGTACGGCTTTCTCAAAAATAAGCGGGTCTGATAATTCATCATCAGTATATGACAAGTTTTTAGCTAACCGGACGATCATTTCGCAACGCCTTGGCAGGCTTAATCCAAACTCTCTATCACAAACCGGTGGTTATGCCGATGGTTACGGATCAAATTCACAAAACGTAGTAGTGCCTGCATTCCTTGCTGCTTATACTGGCAGAAACCCTTCAAGTATTGGTCTCAGCGGTTTCCCCAATATTCCTATTCCTAACTGGGATATCAGGTATAGCGGCTTGTCCCATACACCGTTCTTTGCCGATCTGTTTGAGTCGATAGATATCAGGGATGGTTACCGATCTACGTACACCATTGGTAATTACAGTACCCTATTGCAGTATGCGCAGTCTGACGGGCATGTAAGTTCACGTGACCTGAACAACGACTTTTTGCCTTTTTACCAGTTTAACTCGGTTACTATTTTTGAACAGTTTGTACCGCTGCTGGGTATCGACATCCGTTTTAAAAACAATATTACTACCAACCTGGAATACAGGCAGAGCAGGGCGCTTAGCTTAAGCCTAACCAACAGCCAGCTTTCGCAGCAAAACGAAAATGATATCGTCTTTGGTTTTGGCTATAAAACCAAAAATTTCAGGTTCCCGTTTGGTTTGTTCGATAATAAAAAGCTGAATAACGACCTTACTTTTAAGGTTGATTTCTCCTTAAGAGATAATAAAACCCTTATTTTCCAGGCTGACGTACCTGGTGCACAGGTGTCTTCCGGTGCGCAAAATATTACTTACCGGCCTGAAATTGATTACGTGATCAACCAGCGGTTCAACCTGAGCCTGTTTTACGATTCAAATCTTACCAGGCCTTACACCTCGCAAACCTTCAATACGGCGTTTACCAACTTTGGTATCAACCTGAAGTTATTGCTGCAATAAAAAAACCGCCTTTACGAGCGGTTCCTGATTTATAATATATGTTGAGTTGAAATTGTTTAATCGACATGGTTGACCCTGCCTGAACCAATCGTCCTGGAATCAACCACTGAGGCATTACCTGAATAATTCACGCTGCCGGAACCTGTAATATGGGCAGAAACGCTTTTCTCAGCTGCAACATACACATTACCCGAACCAGTGATCACTGCCTTGGTAGATTCTGTTTTCAGGTCTTTTCCTTCTATCTGGCCCGACCCGCTGATCACAAGGTCAGCATCCCCGGTACGACCATTTATTTTGATTGAACCGGAACCACTGAGAACTGCATGCAATTCGCCTGATTTAACAGAAGTGTTGATAGACCCCGACCCGCTAAGCACTGCTTTAAATTCTCCTGAAGTAGTGATAGTACCATCAACACTCATCTGGCCCGATCCGCTGTTGGTAAGCCCATTCAATGATTTGGCAGAAACATAAACCTCTGCTTTGTGAATATTATTGTATTGGCGATACTCGCGGCCTTTAAATTTGATCTTTAAGGTATTTCCTTCAACTACAGTTTCAATTTCATTAATGTATTTGGTGTCTGCTTCTACTTTTACGCTTTCAGTACCATCCATTTTAATATGAACATTGAAAGGCCCGCCTGAGGCAATCGAAGTAAAACCAGAAACCTGTCGTGTTTGGGTAGAAGTTTCCTGTGCCGAGGCACTTATTGTTACTGCTGAAAACAGCGCTGCTGATAAAAGGGTGAATGCTAATCTTTTCATAACTAATTGCTTTTATACATTAGACGCTGTTCCTGATCAAAGCGTTGCATTCGATATAAAAAAGGAATTTACAATAGGTTCGCAAATATTAATTCTGCTGTTCCTTGGCCTTTTCCTGCTTTTTTAGCTCCCTTCTTAATTTGCGGGCGGCACGACGCTGTTTACGCTGCTCTTTTTTTATCAGGTGTTTTTGTTTTTGAATAGCCAGGTCAGCTATTTTATTTTTTACATCCTTTTGCATTTTCTCATCAAGCCCCACGCAGGGTTTGATGCCGGTTAATAATGTATGCCAGATGTTTTTGAAAAAAGGGTAGTCACTTGGGCGGTAATAGTTAACGTAAAAAGAGCGGGGTATCTCGCCGGGAGTGTCGGGGTTATTGTGTTTTAAAATCATAACATTGGCAAATAACGAAGCAATGGTCATGTGTTTTAACCTGTCATTTGCTGTGTCAGCTTTTAATACGGTTACCTTCAGATCATTATATAACAAACTTATCCGGCCTTTTGATACCATATTATTAGCTTGAATATCAAATTCAAAACGTGTCAGTTTGCCATTGTTGACTTTGATCAGCGCAAGCGGCATAATTGCCGGGTTGATAGCGGTAAGGTCCATAGCACCAAGGCTGCCCTTGTAGCTAAAAGGCAGATTTTCATCAGTTAGGTTAAACTTAAAAAGGGCATCCAGTTTACCCTGGTTCATAAAATAACTGGTAAGCTGGACGGTACAAATATTATTTTTCTCGAGTGCAGCTTTGTTAGTCGTCACATTCAATAATCGCCCTGATGAATTATTAAAGGCAATGGTGCCCGTTTGATCTGATTTATGATTAAACTCTGTATAAGAAACGGTAATGCGTTTGCCATCTATGGTATCAATGTTCAGATCAGCCCTTAATTCCCTGATCCCGAAATTCGGATAAGTTCGTTCCCTGTCAGTTTTCTTTTCGATATGCTTAGGGTTGCTGAATAAGTTTAATGATCCGCTTGATAACATCATGCGGGACGCATTAATTAAACGGTATTTATGGTAACTCAGGTAATCAAAATGATCGATCTGAAGCGTATCCAGGTGGGCAATAAAACGATCCCTGTCGCTTTTTTCAAAAAATTCATCAGCTTTTACAGGTTGCAGGTCGAGCCCTTGAATATTTAGTTTGGATGTTTTTGTAGATAAGCGCAAGGATTTGATCTTATACTTATACAAGCCATTTGGGGACTTACCCGAATAGTTATTTAGCTCGGCAACAATATCACGACAATACAATAATCTGGATTTATCGGTTTGTGTAGCCGAATCTATCAGGAGGTCAGTAGCGCTTAGATTCATCTCCTTTAGCTCTGATATGACGAGTTTATTGCCCGAGTAATCCTGGTATTTTAACTTCACATCGCCCAATATGATATCGCCTATATGAATCGATTTGAGTGACTTTGAGATCTTTTGATAAATGGTACGGTTATCTTTTATCACCGTATCTTTTAAATGATTTTGCTGATAGCTTACATTTAATTCGGGCTCACTTAATACGATCCGGCCTATATCCAGCTTATTTTGAAAGTAAAGCATGAACGGGTGCATGTGAGATATAATAATGCGTTTAACATGTAGTTCCACCAGGTTATTAGGTGCCAGGTGATCTTTCAATCTTTGGTTATAAACGGCGGTATCCGGCTTTAACGTAATATTATAAATATCGAGCTCACCCCTGAGAATATGCAGCTTGGCATCAGAAAAATCAACTCTATATAAGCCCCCGCTGCTGGTTAAAACAACACTTTTTACTTTTTTAGCCAATATTGGCGACCAGTATTGGTTTACAAAAAAGGCCAATATCAATACAATCCCCAAAATGGCCAGCAAAACAATGAGCAATATTTTATGCCGCTTATATTTAAAGGGATTTATCGCCATTCTGTTGCTGTTAATCTCTGTTTATTTTAATAGGTATACGTATGTTATCCGCCCAAGTTAGCCAACTTTGGCCATTTCAACTGTATAGTTAGTTCGCTTTTTTTACAATTTCCATACACAACAAGTGATGTTTGATTTTGTTAAACGTGACAAACTGTCATTAATGTCTAAAAGATTATGTAATTTTGCGGTTCAATTTTTAACAATGATGGATCTGGTTATTCCTGATAAAACACACGACGAGAGCAGACAAGGAGAGGCTTTAATACTGGAGCCCAAAAATGGAAAGAATAGCGGGAGAAAGCTTTATATCGAAAGTTATGGCTGCGCTATGAACTTTTCGGATAGCGAGATCGTTGCCTCTATTTTATCAGATGAGGGATTTGAAACCACCGGCGATTATAATAATGCCGATGTGATTTTCATAAACACCTGTTCCATCCGTGAAAACGCTGAACAGCGCGTACGCAACCGCTTACGGGAATTTACTATAGCTAAGGTGAAGAACCCTGGATTGGTAGTTGGCGTATTGGGTTGCATGGCTGAACGCCTGAAATCTAAATTTCTGGAAGAAGAAAAGTTAGTGGATGTAGTAGTGGGACCGGATGCTTACCGTGATCTGCCCGGTTTGATAGGCAAAGTTGATGATGGACAAAAAGCAGTAAACGTACTATTATCCCGCGAGGAAACCTATGCCGATATTAGCCCGGTAAGATTGAACAGTAATGGCATCAACGCCTTTGTTTCTATTATGCGCGGATGTGATAATATGTGTTCTTTTTGCGTAGTGCCGTTCACGCGTGGTAGGGAGCGCAGTCGTGAGCCGCAATCGATCATAAAAGAATGCACTGAACTGTTTAACCAGGGATACCGCGAGGTTACATTGCTGGGTCAGAACGTAGATTCATATAAATGGAGACCAGAAGTCGGAAGTCAGAATTCGGAAGTAGAAAATGATGGAACGCAGGAGGCAGAAACAGGCGAAGTTGTCAATTTCGCTAACCTTCTTGAAATGGTTGCCGCTATTCATCCTGATCTACGGGTACGTTTTTCTACCTCTCATCCAAAAGATATTACAGATGAGGTGTTATATATGATAGCAAAGCATGATAATATCTGTAATTACATTCATTTGCCGGTACAATCAGGCAACAGCCGGGTGCTGGAATTGATGAACCGTACTTATGACCGCGAGTGGTATATCAACCGTATTGATGCTATCCGTCGCATTATCCCCGGATGCGCCATATCTACCGATGTGATCACTGGCTTTTGCAGCGAAACAGATGAGGAACACCGGGATACTTTAAGCATGATGGATTATGTACAGTATGATTTTGCATACATGTTCATGTATTCTGAAAGGCCGGGTACACTTGCTGCAAAACGTTACACGGATGATATTCCCGATGCAGTAAAAAGCAGTCGGCTGAAAGAGGTGGTAGCTAAACAACAGCAACATTCCTATCATCGCTTGCAGGCACAGTTAGGGAAAATACAACGCGTATTGATCGAAGGCTTTTCAAAAAAATCAGATAAAGATTATTGCGGCCGCAGCGATCAGAACGCTATGGTAGTTTTTCCAGTAGGGGAGCATTATAAACCCGGCCAGTATGTAAATGTATTGGTTGAAAGAACGACTACAGCTACTTTGATTGGTAGAGTAGTTGATTAAGTTAATTGAGTTATATTAAGTTGATTAGGTTGAATTAGTTAGTGCGTTGTGAACCACTCACTCAATCAACGTAGTCAACCATTCACTAATAAAGAATGGAAATACAAGAAATAAAACAGCGATTTGGGATTATTGGTAGCTCGCCTTTGTTAAACAGGGCTATTACCATTGCTAACCAGGTTGCGCCTACAGATATATCCGTATTGATTACCGGCGAGAGCGGCAGTGGTAAGGAGGTGTTTTCGCACATCATTCACCAAATGAGCCCACGCAAGCACGGGCCTTTTATTGCCGTTAACTGTGGTGCTATTCCTGAAGGTACTATTGATTCGGAACTATTCGGTCACGAGAAAGGCGCTTATACAGGAGCGGTAGGCGAGCGCAAAGGATATTTTGAAACTGTGAATGGCGGTACCATCTTCCTGGATGAGATTGCTGAAATGCCTTTGGGAACACAAGCCCGTTTGCTAAGGGTTCTGGAATCGGGCCAGTATATAAAAGTAGGCTCATCCAAGGTTGAAAAGACAAACGTGCGGGTAATTGCTGCCACGAATGTGGATGTGTACGAAGCTGTAAAGAATGGCAAATTCCGTGAGGATCTTTATTATCGTTTAAACACAGTACCATTACGCATTCCGCCTTTGCGCGACAGAAAAGAGGATATTTACCTGCTTTTTAGAAAATTTACAGCTGATTTTACAGATAAATACCGTACCCCGCCAATACAATTAGATGAAGAAGCACAACAGCTTTTGATCAATTATTCATGGCCGGGTAACGTGCGCCAGTTAAAAAATGTGGCCGAGCAACTGGCTGTTTTGGAGCGTGACAGGCTGATAACTGCGCCAATTATATTGAACTATATTCCGGCCGAAGCAACCGGCCGTAACCTGCCGATGCGTCTTGACAATCAGCCTAAAGAAGACTTCTCAGAACGCGACATATTATATAAAGTGCTGTTTGACATGAAGCGTGATATGAACGAGTTAAAGAAGTTGGTAGCCGATATTATTGAGCATGGTGGCGTAAGCCCCAACTATGCTAATAATTCACAAAGCATAAACCAATTATATCGCGATATCGAATTGCCGGGCAGCAACCCTGATGCACAATTTACCTTACAGCATCCCGTTATAAATACCGGTAATAATAGCGGCGATTTTAACATTACCCATGAAGCCGAAGAGGTTGAAGAATCGCTCTCACTGATCGAAAAAGAGTCGGATCTGATACGTAAGGCGCTAAAGAAACATAAGGGAAAGCGGAAGCTGGCAGCAAATGAACTGGGGATATCTGAAAGGACCTTATACCGTAAAATAAAAGAGTTAGATTTATAGCAGATGATAAAAAGGGTAATTGCGTTCCTGATTTTTGGGAGCTTCCTGGTATTGTTTAATCAGTCGTGCACCATAAGCCTTAATGGTGCGTCCATACCGGCCGAATTAAAAACCATTAACGTGGGGTATTTTGAAAATAATGCGCCGCTGGTAGTCGGTACTTTGAGTCAATCGTTTACAGAGGCCTTGAAAAGCCGTATCAGGTCAACTACCCGTTTATCCATTGTTCAGGGCGAGGCTGACGCATCACTGACAGGAAATATAACCGGTTATAGTATTGAACCCGTTTCGGTGCAGGCAACCAACAACAATGTAGCGCCAATAGCTGGTGCCAACAGGCTGACTATCACGGTTAATGTAGTGTATACAAATAAGGCTAATAAAAAATTTAACTTTACACAGTCATTCCCTGCTTTTGCTGATTTTACAGGCGACATTGCTACGAAGGAACAAAGCCTGATAGCAACGATAAATAAACAGCTGACAGAAGATATTTTTAACAAAGCCTTTGCTAATTGGTAGGCAATTTGTAGTTTCAACCTCGTGGACCAATACCTGAATAACCGGCAGAACGAAATTTTATGGAGCTTGCTGGCCGATCCGGCCAACAATGGTCATTTGTATGCCTCTAATTTACAGAGCCTGGTAAATGATTTCCCGCAAAGCGGATTATTACATGCCCTGCTTTCTCATGCCGAAGGCGGACAAAATATCAGTCGTGCCGCTGCTTATGTGAATCCAAAGTCACTTTATGTATTGGTGAACTCTCCTGAAAGTTTAACTGCAGTAACGGATGACAGGATCACCCAGCAATTAAATAGTGGAGGAAGTTATGCTAAGGAGATAGCTGATGCCGACCTGTTAAAGGATGAAGAAATATCACACCTTAACAATTTCGGCGGTACAGTTGAGGAGGAGCATTCTGTTACAGATGAAACTAAGATAGCCGGTTATGATGTGATTGATGAGCAACCCCATGCTGAAAACGAGATAACTGAACAGCCGGAACACGCGGTTGAAGCCCACCCAAAAAACGAAGACAATACTTTTGCCGGACATCGCCATGATGGCGAAGCTTCGGAAGAAATTGAAGCGCCATCTCATGAGCACGAAATAGTGGATGATATTTATGAAGAGATAGAGCCTGCTGAAGTAAAGGTTGAGCAAATAAGTAAACCTATGGCAGCGCATGAAGCTGTTGAACCATCTCACGAAATGCTTGATTCAACTGAGCCTGTTGTAAAAAATGTTTATGAAGAGCCGGTAGCAGACGAGGAAATTATTGAGTATGGCCCCCTGGCTGATGAAGAAGCAGAACCAGTAATAGAAGAATATAAAGAGGTTGAGGCAGTTGAGGCGGAAACACATCAAACAGAAGTCCCCACAACTGATGTTCATGAAAATGAATTATTAACCGAAACAGCAACTTTTGCATTGGCAGAACCGCCGCATAGCATAGACGATGAGGTGTTTGATGAAATAGTAGGTATAGAAAGTATCAGCTTTGCCCGAAGCACAAAGGCTGAAGCAGAAGCACTGGTTGAAGAAGAACCTGTTATTGATGAAGAAGGATCGCCTGCTGAGATATTTAATGAACCTGTAAGTCAAAAGGAGCGGGCACTCAACATGGACGATGAGGCCGAGAAGCTAATCGTTGGCAATATAGCTGCTACCGATTATTTTGTATTCGACAGGGCATTTACTGAACGTAAACCAGCTGAACCTGCCGATACCGGAACTACGGTATCGGCAAATGGCAATGCAAATATTATTCCTGCTACAGAAACACAGGATGTATCCAAATACGATGATGATACTATGCCGTATACTTTTTTATGGTGGCTCAATAAAACACGTAAAGAACATGCGGGCATCTATCAGCCTTTTAAATTGGATACTACCCAGGCAATCCGCCAGCAAGGCGCTGATGAGTTACAACAGCAGTATTACGAAAATATTTTCCACCTGAGCTCCGTTGAGGAACTCGACAGGAGCACTGCATTCCCGCCTGTTGAATTCGATCTGAAAACCAAAGAGGACAGGATCATCAAAAGATTTATTGTTGAGGAGCCGCATATCAGTACCCCAAGCGCTGATAAGCTGGATAACGAAAACAAGGCGAAAAAGAGCTCGGAGGACCAGGACGAAATGGTTACAGAAACATTGGCCCGGATATACATCGATCAAATGCTTTACCACAAAGCTATAAATACTTACAAAAAATTGATGTTGAAATTTCCGGAAAAAAGCCGTTACTTTGCCGACCAGATTGAACAGTTAGAAAGAAAAACCAATTAATATATAAGAAATGTATTTGATTTTAGTGATCCTTGCAGTTATAGTGTGTGTGCTTTTAGGGGCTATTGTATTGATTCAGAACCCTAAGGGTGGAGGTTTAACATCTAATTTCTCGAGCCAGTCACAGTTGATGGGTGTGCAGAAAACCGGTGACTTTTTAGAAAAAGGTACCTGGATACTGGCTATATCATTAATGGTATTGGCGCTCGCGATCAATATCTCCGTTAAAACTGCAGGCACTGCTGTGAAAAGTGACCCTGAGCAGGATGAGATGTATCGGAAAGCTTCTAAACCTACTGTACCAACAAGTACACAGCCGGTAACGTTACCTGCTACTGCCCCTGCTGCTACAGGACAAAAGAAATAATAAGAATATTACCTTATTTAAAAGGGCTTTGGATCGTTTCCGAAGCCTTTTTTGGCTCAGTACCTACTGACATGATGGCATTAGGATATTAAGCAAATATTAAGAATAAAAAACCAGTTGACCTAAAAGTGACAATTGAACAGTTAGCCTGTCAATTTGGAACGTTATTACTTGCTTGGCATAATTGATGTGAATAGCAACCTGCCTGCTGATGGCGGGCGAAGAACTATAAACTTTTTATAAAATTAAATTAGTATAACTATGGCATTGAACATTAAACCTATCGGAGACAGGGTGGTAGTTGAAGCTGCTGCCGCCGAAGAGAAGACTGCATCCGGCATCATCATCCCGGATACTGCTAAAGAAAAACCTCAACGCGGAACTATCGTTGCTGTTGGTGACGGTAAAAAAGATGAACCCTTAACTGTTAAGGCTGGTGACCAGGTTTTATACGGCAAATATGCCGGTACCGAAATTACCTATGAGGGTAAAGAGTACTTAATTATGCGTGAATCAGACATCTACGCGGTATTATAATTACTGAATTATTGAAGGATTGATTTATTGAATCTTTCCTTTCCATAATCACTAATTCAATAACTCACTAATTCAAAAATTAAAAAGAACATGGCAAAACAAGTTAGATATAATGTAGAGGCACGCGACGCTTTGAAGCGTGGTGTGGATATTTTGGCCAATGCGGTTAAAGTAACTTTAGGACCAAAAGGTCGTCACGTAATTATCGATAAAAAATTCGGTTCACCTTCAATCACTAAAGATGGTGTGACGGTAGCTAAGGAGATCGAATTGAAAGACCCTATTGAAAATATGGGTGCCCAAATGGTGAAGGAAGTAGCATCAAAGACTGCCGATATAGCAGGTGATGGTACAACTACAGCTACTGTATTGGCGCAGGCAATTGTTACTGCTGGTATTAAAAACGTAGCCGCAGGTGCAAATCCAATGGATCTGAAACGCGGGATTGACAAAGCTGTTGCAGTAGTAGTTGAAGATTTAAAGAAGCAGTCAAAAACTATTGGCGAGGATAATAATAAAATCAAACAAGTTGCTGCTATATCAGCTAATAACGATGAACTTATTGGTGCATTGATCGCCGAAGCGATGGAAAAAGTTGGTAAAGATGGTGTGATCACTGTTGAAGAAGCAAAGGGAACTGAAACAGAAGTTAAAACTGTTGAAGGGATGCAGTTTGACCGTGGTTACCTTTCTCCATATTTTGTGACCAATGCTGATAAAATGGAAGTAGAGCTGGATAATCCATACATTCTGATCTACGACAAGAAAATATCTTCAATGAAGGAATTACTTCCTATCCTTGAAAAACAAGTACAAACAGGTAAACCATTGTTGAT
>Ga0307510_10006967_pt1 | contig 13475 bp, 17 predicted proteins | sample 12_EM_MG_FD_207224 | JGI IMG/M metagenome (GOLD analysis project Ga0307510, IMG submission 207224) | Populus trichocarpa ectomycorrhiza microbial communities from riparian zone in the Pacific Northwest, United States - 12_EM | ecosystem: Host-associated > Plants > Roots > Unclassified | place... | reverse complement strand
GTACAGAACAGAACCAAACATGAAGTTGAGATTTTAAATTAGCAAAGACAGAGTTTGCCGTCTCTTAAGAACCCAAATAGTCAACAGTCAACACCAATCACAATTCCCCAAGCTCCTTCTCCAAACCTTATTGGTGCATAGATCTCAACAACCATGACATAACGAGAGAATAAGTTAATAACAAAAACAAAACAAGAGTTTACGTTCTCCGATCTCTGTCTCCTGTAGGCTGTAGTCTTGAATAAAACATCATATCCTCCAAATGAACAGCGCACCAAACCGTCATAGTTTATGCTCCCTACCGTCTCCTTCCAAAAAATAGTGCTATCGCATCGCATTATTTTAAGCACATTGTTGAAGAAATCAAGTCTACGAGCTCTGTCCTCTCCTACATACACCTTTTCCGTTCTGTGTCGAGCAGAAAATGACCATTGAAGGATCAGAGCCAAACCAGGCATCAGATCACATATTGGATTGGCTAGAGGATTCAGTATCATTCCTACCATCTTTCTTGGATGATCCGTACAACGCAGCCGATATCGATCCCTATCAATGGTGGGAGCAAGCAGAAGAGATTTGCCAGGATCTAGCCAACACCAACACCAACACCAACACCAACACCAGTCTCAGCAGCAGCACGACCACAAGCACCATCACAAATATCAATACAACTAGCCTAATATCACCGAATAATCCCACCATATCTAATCATCCACCAACGTCCACTTCAAACAAGAAGCGGAAAGATCCTGAAGACCTAGTTCCCAAAACATCCCAGAATCATAATCAGAGAAGGAATCTGAATCATCGGATAAACAAGGAAGACCAAGATGGTGAAGCAGTAGTTGGAGAAGTGGTGGCAGTGAAAAAATCAAATGGAAACAAGAAGAGCACCAACAAGAGCACAGGTAATAACTCAAATAACGGTAACAAGAAGGAAGGAAGATGGGCAGAACAGTTACTTAACCCCTGTGCAGCTGCTATTACTATTGGAAACTTGTCACGCGTGCAACACCTTCTCTATGTACTCCATGAGCTAGCCTCCCCAACTGGCGATGCTAACCACCGGCTAGCAGCTCATGGTCTTCGAGCGCTCACACATCACCTATCATCCTCGTCAACTGTGTCCTCGGCATCCATAGGAACCGTTACTTTCGCTTCTACTGAGCCAAAGTTCTTTCAAAAAGCTTTACTCAAATTCTACGAGGTTAGTCCTTGGTTTGCCTTCCCTAATAACATTGCAAATGCCTCTATCCTTCAAGTTCTTGGACAAGAACAAGATCCCACGCGAATCCTTCATATTCTTGATATTGGGGTCTCCCATGGTGTGCAGTGGCCTACACTTCTTGAGGCCTTGACTCGCCGGCCTGGAGGACCTCCTCCTCTAGTACGCATCACAGTCATCACTGCCACCACTGAAAATGATCAAAGCACTGAGCCCCCCTTTTCAATAGGTCCGCCAGGAGACAATTTTCCCTCAAGACTACTTGGTTTTGCCAAGTTCATGAACATCAATTTGGAAATCAAGAGACTTGATGGCTACCCATTACAAAAACTTAGTGGAAGAATAATAGACGCCAAACCTGAAGAAGCCTTAATAGTTTGTGCGCAATTCAGACTCCATCATTTAAACCACAACACACCAGATGAAAGAACTGAGTTCTTTAGAGTTTTGAGAAGGTTGGAGCCAAAAGGCGTGATACTCAGCGAAAACAATATGGATTGTAGCTGCAACAGTTGTGGGGATTTTGCAACAGGATTCTCACGGAGAGTACAGTATTTATGGAGGTTTTTGGACTCAACAAGCTCAGCTTTCAAAGGGCGAGAGAGTGAAGAAAGACGGATGATGGAAGGAGAGGGTTCAAAGGCCTTAACAAATCGTGGAGAAATGAATGAAGGGATAGATAAATGGTGCGAGAGGATGAAAGGGGTGGGATTTGTAGGCGAGATGTTTGGAGAAGATGCCATTGACGGAGCTCGTGCACTGTTGAGGAAGTATGATGGTAACTGGGAGATGAGAACGGGAGGGAAAGATGGGTGCGTGGGGCTATGGTGGAAAGGGCAACCTGTTTCTTTTTGTTCATTATGGAAATTGGATATGAAAGGAAGTGACAGTTAAAAACATTACGAGTACTTTTGCTCACCTTCTTCATGTAAATGTTCCGTTTTTTTTAATTTTTCATTATGTAAATTTAACGAATATAATAAAACTATATGTCGGAGGCTGGTGGTGCAGTCCTGTGTTTTTGTACTACATAAGGGAAGCTAAAATCATTTGCTTATTTTGGGCAAAACCAACGCCAACTTAACCAGTACGCACATGAAATGTCCATGGAAGTTAAAAATCAGAGATTATGGAACCTATTTGAAATTATAATTCCTTGCTTCTTAGACTTCTCATCTTCCTTTCTTGTTTTTCTTGTCCAGCGACCATGTAAAAAACACTGACAAAATCCCCTCCAATCCAATCTCGACCTTCCTCCCATAATAGATGGAGAATGAAGTACGGACCAGTCAATTGGTTCTCGACTGTTTTTTCCTGATCGAGATGGCTGATTTTGATCTTCCAAGGGGAGCGCGTTTGGCCAAAGCAAACAATAACAGGTCACAAGTCACAACAGAACAGTTCTACAGCAGAAAATATGTTGTTTCTAAAGATTGTTCTGCAGCTAGACAAAGAGTAACAGTAAAAAAAAAAAAGGTTGGAGTTGATGAAACATTTGGCTAGACAAAAAGAAGAATGTCTAGCTGATGACAAATTGAGAACAATGAGAATTCGATGAGAAGACAGCAAAGACCCCCCCCCCCAAAACCCAACAAACAACAGTATAGAAAACAAAAAAGCATTGCATCTTGTACAATAATCAGCAGGACAAACATATTTAAATCACCTCGCAGTACACAGAGAAGACTTGTTCCAAACACATTAAGACCACGCACCATTGTCATTAGAACTCATCAGCATAAAATGGTAGGTCTTCAGCCTTCAGGGTTTTTTGTTTTTTTACAAGTCATTTTGGGTTTTTCCCCGTGTAATATTATCAGCCTTGTTGGGGTGTTTAAAAGCAAGCAATATTAGACAGCGCACCATTCCATGAAATGCTAATTAATTGAGCTAACCTTATCTACCATTGATATACCCCTAATACAGCATTTTGTTAAAAAAACAGTAATTCTCTGTCCCTCAACATTCAAAAATCCTGATAGAATTTCGAACTGCCTGCCTACAGAGAGGGCATTTGGGTGATACCTCACTTTCAACTGATACGGCACAGGTATGACAACATGCAAGATGCCCACAGGGAATGAAGGCAGCCCGTCTTCTCCTCATCAAGCAGATCACACACAACTGCCCCTCAGGCACATCTCCAGCATCCTCGTTGTCATCAATTTGAGAGACATCTTCATCACTGGTAGTGTGGATTGGCTGCTGAGAGCGTCTTTGCCTCCACGCTTTCCATTTATTCCAGTTCCTAAAGACACATTGTTCTTAATGATTATGAAGAACTACATGTGATAGCTAGAAACTTGTTTTGTACCCGTGCTCCGCCATGGGTCCATTTGTTTTCCAGGAAAAAAATGAATATGCAGGTTTTTCAATGCATTTTTTATTTTAAAAAAATTTTTAATCATAAATTGAAATGCATATATACTAATTAGATATTTGATTAAAAGATAACTAAGATTAAGATATTTGATCTCGTAACACAGACCATGTACTAAGTTGTGTTCAATAACTAAGTTTCTTATAATATTTTTTTATTTAATCAACCGATTATCTATGAGAATGAAGGGTAAGAAAAAGTCTCAAACAAAAGCGAACTAAATCAAACCATAAAGCTCAACTATAAAACAACTCAATATTAAATGATAAAACTAAAAAAAACCATGAGCACATGATTGGGATAACCCCATAGAAAGAAAAGAAAAGAAAAGAAAGCACGAATAACAACTCTAAAAAAAATATTGAAGGATGAATCTGAAAAAAAAAAATTAAAAAAGATGAAAAAATCAAAGTCAACTAGTATTACCCTTCAACACTCGTGAGCGTGGTCACGAGTCAGGGACTGACCACGTAGAAAACAAACCCAAAAAAACAACAAAGCAAAATTCTCAATGAAAAAATGTCAAGGCATTAAACTGAAAAAATAAATAAATTATAAAGCAACAAAAAAAACTCTGAGCCAACTCAAGTTAATGCACCAACTCCACAACCATAGGCATGAGATTTGAATAATCCTATAGAAAGAAAAGGGGGGGGGGGGAGGCAATTCCACAAAAATCAAATATTAAATGAAGAAAAGAAAATTATAAAAGGAACAAAAAAATATCAAAGTCAATTTGTGTTAACTTTCAAAACTCGTTGCTAAAAAAAAATATTGAGGGATGAAATTGAAAAAAAAAATGCAATAAAAAAATTTCCAAAACTAAATAAACATTAGTAAAAAGAATGAGAGTCCAATTCGATATGAAAAAATAATTAAATCAAATGATGAAGATTGAAATTGAAACAAAATTTAATTACTGAAAGGATTAAAAAATATCAAAAAAATAAGGACTAAATTTGTTATAAAAATCAAATGAAACCTAACGATTAGGGATGAAATTGAAGAAAAAAACAAGAAAAAATAAAATAAAAAATATATATATAGCAATAAAAAAAATAAGGACTAAATTGAATATGAAATATAAATGGTAGGACACTCTCATACTTTGGCCAACCACTTTTCTTTTTTTATTAATATTTTATATTTATGAAAGACCAAATTCTCCATAAAGTTTTGTTTCTGTTAATTAATTGATTGTTTCTTTGGTTTCATAATTCAGCTCTAATGGATAAGCATGAGATTTTTTCCCTGTTGTCAAGTGGCTAATAGAAATCCAAGTGAAAATATATGAACAGGGACGAACTCTTTGGAAGAAAATACTATACCTCATGACAGCAAAGCCAAGGACTCCAATAGAAAGTGAACCAAGAACAATACCACTCCATAGCAGTATTTTCGCCTTGAAGGCAAGATCTGCCACCATTTCATCTTTGGTCATGTCAGCCCTGCAACAACCCAGAAAAAAAGTTGTTTCATTGACAATGCCCATATGCAAGGGGAAGATGTAGATCACGATTGTTAAGGTTTAGCATGTCTAACTACAAAATCCAACAGCCTGTGTTCCAAACTGAGTCACTTACAGAAAATAGGGAAGTTCTTTGCAAGATTTTATCTCTGGAATTCCATCTTTAGAATTGCATATGCCAACAGCACTGATACACTTCCCTAATGGAAGGATTTTCTCCTCATGAAGCACCCCAACCTTCACAACAAAACAGATTATGCTATTAGACCTAGCAAGGACATCAAAAAACCAAAGGAATGCAATTACATAAATAAGGCAAAACCAAAAGCAATGTGGGTAAAAGATGCATTAAAGTCTTTGATGGAAAGATAAAGCAGCACACCTAGAATTAACAATTTTAGAACTCACAGGGTATTCATGACCAAAAAGCGCCTGAATGAATGTATAACGAGAAGCAACAATGGGTTGCAACTGATGATAAACCATCGTAAGAGGTAGGGGGTGACTTGATCCATCCATGTTCACGATAACATAATCAGATTGTGGCCATTGACCACCTTCAACAAGCGTAAAAGGAACCTATAAAAAAAAAAAAAAGCAATACATAAGGTGTTTCCTTCACATCAAGTCCACCAAATAACCCACTTGACAGACACTCAGCCCACTGAACAATCAAAGAGAAGCAAAAATCTCCATAAAATGACCAAGTAAAGAGAATTGACAAGTTCAAACAATTCACCGTTCTTAAAAAGGTTGTTTCTTGTTCTTTCAAAGATCTTCCAAAGATAGATCGTAAGTCGGAAGTCCATCCAAAAAAGCCCTTCCATTCGTTGTATATACACTAGACAAACATAAACCAAAAACAAATACATTAGCCTTTCTTTCAACTTGGAAAATAATCAAGAAACAATCAACAAGACTCCCATCCAAGGCTTTCGCTTCCAGTTCCAGCAAATCAGTTTCTGTTAATCTAAACAATTACAAAAAAAGAAGAAGGCCCTAAAACAAATGCAAAATGTTTAGTCCATCATGACCAAATAATCTACTAATGACTCAATAACAATCTAGACCTCCCTGATATACACAGAATCTTACAAACGTTAAATTTACGCCTCAAAATTTCTTTCTTTTCCTTTTATTTTTTCCTCTAAAGAAAAAAATCAAACCCACAGCAGACTACAAATTCTGGGTTGCAAAAAATAACCAAAAAACAGTAAATAAATAAAAGAACACGTACAGTTTGAGTTCTTTGTAGAATAACAGCCTTGTCACCAGACTCATGAGAAAGCAAAACATTAGAGTCCCTCGAGCTCTTCTTCCCGGACCCATCAACGGCTGATTTAGCCTCTACTTGTCCTCTGACAATCACGAGCTTCTGCTCCTGGTCCTGATGGTCTTGATCATGATTTTGAAGGAGAGAGCGGAGGTCGGAGACGGAGAGAGTGGGTGCCTTGCGGATTTTGGCAAGGGATTTAGAGTTTGCTGTAAAATTGAGAAATGAACGTACAGCGGCGTAGGCAAGAGCCGCGCCAAGAATTGCTCCGTCGAAGGAGAGAGCAAGATGGGATAGCATGGCGGCCAGTGCTTGCTCATGGGCACGTGATGCCATTTTTTTTTTCTCTCTTTTTTGGGGTTTAGTACCTAGTTGTTCGTGTTTCTCCACTTCTTCGTCGTTCTGGTGGTGGCAGAGGGGCACACAGAGAATGGGGAGCAGGTGGAAATGTTGTTATTATTATTATTATTATTATTATTATTTTAAAAAAAGCACTTTCCCAGCAAAGTTTTGCGAAAGTAGCCTGGCAATAATAAATAAATAAATAAAATAAACCACACGGTGGTTGGAATTATTTTTTAAAATATTTTTAATATTTTAATATAATTTAATAAATAAATAAAATGTTCTCTGTAGCGCATTTAGTATTTTAGTATAATTTAATATTTTAAATAATATTTATCCTTTACCGATCAAAATAATATTTATTTTTTGAGTTGTTACTACCCATTAAAACATGTTATTTTTTCAAAACTTTTATTTTTTGAGTAATTTTATTTTTAAAAACTCCTTTATTTTTCTTATTTCTTTCTTATTTTTTATTTTGTTTTCTTATTGAATTATTTTTTATAAAAAAAAAAAATTGTTGAATTAGTTGATATTTCTTTCCCTTAAATATTTCTTTAAACTAAGGGCATTAACATCCATGCTCTTTGTATTTTAGCTAGATTTTAGCTGAAAAACTATTTTACATTCATGTTTTCTAAAATATAGAGTATTTTATTATTATCTTTTGATATTCAAATTAAATAAAAGATGAAAATTCATGTGTATGTTTCTCCTTCGCTAGCCTTGCCAGATAAATCCCTATTTTCACTTCACAGTCTGCTTCAAGAAAAACGATGCTCTCTTCTTCTTCTTCTTCTTCTTCTTCTTCCTCGTCTTCTTCTTCTCTGTTGAAGAATATTTGATCTCTTTATAAAGTAAATATTGGCTAGAAACAGCAACAGCACAGTTGTACCTCTTAAGAAGATTCAACAGTGATGCTCTGGGATTCAATACCAACAACCAAGCCAGATCATTGAGGACGGTGGAGGCACAAACATGGGCAGCAAGGAGAATCAGCAACCCAAGAATAATGGATGGCACCACCGTGTCAACCACTACCAATGACCAAGTTCTTGACATACTTCATTAAGGTACTTGCCTGTGTCTTTTCATCAAGCTATTGGGGGCAACCACACCATTTTTTACTGCTATTTTTGCTTCCTTGATGACTTGCAACAAAGAACTTGCTGAGGTTTACTGTGCACCTTTGCCCGTGGTTTTTGGGATTGTTTTGGCTAGTAATAGTGAGCATTTGTTTCATTTATTTGGGTTCTTGGTCTGTGTTGGTTCAACTGCTGGACGTGCTTTAAAATCTGTGTGGTTCAAGGGATGTTGTTAGAATCAGAAGCTGAGAAGTTACATTCTAGGCGAGAGTTGACAAAACCCGCGAAACACTTCTTCATTCCCTCTCTGCAGCTCCACAACTAGAGAGTGCCACAGAGGGCGAGTACTGTAGACAAAGCCAAAGTAAAGAGCCCTTTGGAGAGCATCAATGCTGCGGGTAAAACATGTATTTGCTAGCTATTATAGCTAAAGAACTTAGTCAGAGAACAACAATGAGGATGCTCTAAAGAGCAAGGAAGACCTCTTTTTTATTGGAATCTACATCAAGGAAAAATAAAAGTGTTTAGTCTACATGAGCAAAAAGAATAATACAATTTAATTTGTTGCTGCAACTGATACGTTTTTTTTAGTGCTACGGAAACTTTTTTCTCACCAGGATAAAGCTTACTCTAGATGATGCTGTTATTTCCAGGGCAAACAACAACATTAAACTATTTGTTATTATCCTCATCATATAAAACTTCTTATGTTTTTGATTTTCTGTTCAGAATATTCAGTCATTTTTTTTTTTCACAAATCATGTCATCTAAATCTGGGTCCTTTTTATGATCATCATGATTTCAACAGACATCATGTAGGCAAAAATGAAAATCAAGGCAAGTTTTCTTTTTCTTTTTATCCTTCTGACATATATTTAATCAAATTTAAACATACATCATCTAACCTAAAATCAACATCAACTGGAGGGTTGTTACCGTCCGGAAGAAAAGGCATCAAGATCAATATAGTCATATGTTTTTTTGAAGGATCATATGTGAAGTGATGATGGAATCCATGGGGAAACCTGTTGATGTTTTTTTTTCTGTCTAAAGGAACACTACAGTGACTAATTAACAGGAAAGAAAGGTCAGCAACTTGTTTATCATTGCATACCTAACTGGTTGATGGTGAAAAAATATGTTTATGAAACTATAGCACGTGTATTTATAAGAGTGGTAATGTCTGCGGTCATATTCATCATAGCAATCATCATTTCAAAATTGGAATGACTCATTGTCAGTTGAGTATGTGCATGAGCAGTCATGACAACAACAGTGGAATGAATCAATGGCAACAAAAAAGAGTATGTGCATGGGCAGCCATGACAAAAACAATGTTATTTGATGAAAAATTAGATCAAAATAGGAAAAAGTGTATAGAAAAACCTTTATAGAGCTGCTGCAGAATGTTTTTGTTTCTTGGTGTCTAGCCTTGATTCATCAGGGGATTCAGAGGTTGTTCAGTCTCTACTGGAGTTTGAATAGCATCCTTGATTTCAGCACGAGGAAGTTTGTTGTTGGGCAAAACAATGTGTTAGGTAGAGAAATCAAAGTGCAAAGATTACTGGACAAAAAGGTGTTGTCTGCAAATAAGCGAAACCATGTACGACTTGTATCGAATGGGTCAATAGTGAAGTCTAGCTTTCTCTTTGAATCTAAAGAGCTAGCTTCTTTTAGCATGGTAGGGTGCAAAGAAGAAGATGAACTGCCAGCATGTGCTGCGATGGTAAACCATTAGCTAACATATAAACGAAGACCTTTTCAACAACCTACGCATGTATTTCAATGCACCAAGTAACCACGTATAAAAACACGGAAAAAGGGAAAAAAAAAGTATAAATCTAGCCAAATACACTTGTACTTGTTGAAAAACATTGTGCAAGTTAACAAGCTAATAAGAAGATCAGTAATCAAAAACAACAAGAAACTGACTAATTAATCTGTTTTTTTTTCTAAAAAAAGCAACCGACAAAGCTATTGTAAGTGAAAAATCATCTAACATAGTTATGAAACCCAGAGGAATAATGAGAATCGAATGCGACAAAACTATTGTAAGCTATCGTAAGTATAGAATTGGAAGTAAAATAACAACTAAAGAATAAACAATTCTAAACTGATGAAGCTGTTTATACTTTTAATTGTATATGAATAAATGTCCAAGGGGGAAATCACCAAAAAAAGAGTACAAGAAGCTTGGCAATGAACATAACAAAATCAAGTAAAGAAAAAAATTATAATGATGAATATTTTCCATGAGAGACTAATAGACAAACTGAATGATTTCATCATGTAATATGAGGATCTTCGCAAATCCACAATCAAAGGTCAAATCCATACCCAGCATGATCTTTACAAAAGCAAATTGGCCCAACAATAGAACTATATGGCCTTTACAAAAACTTTTCCTGCCAGAGCCAGTCTCTTTGCTAGCTTTACAATTTTTTTTGGCAGATAGCAGCAGGTCTTTGTTTAACAATGTCATGTGCTTGTTACAAAGTAGCTCTCGTGTCCAAATATGATTGTTATACCCAAATAAGAGAAAGAGATGATTTGCACCTTCTTGAACAAGGGAGGAAAAGAAACGACCAAAACCTCCACTGCCCAAGCAAAGAGCATAGCCCTGCACACGAAACCTCTCTCAAAAAATAGCCTGAGCAGGTTCCAAAATCAAAGACGCTACATCAGACCTACAAAGCAAGTCAAAAAAGCTCCAGGCATCAGGTAACGAAGGTAAAACCCCAAGATACTAACACAAATGAATCATGTATACAAAAGAAGAACCATCGACGAACGTCCTACGGTAGAGATTGAAGCTCCCCCCCCATCAAACACTAAATCATGCCATCACAGGATCTCGAAACCCCACAAAGCATTTCCTTCCTAAAAAAAATGACATAAACACTACTGGCTAGCCTAACAAACGAGCAGGCTTCACCACAATATTGAATAACCAAACAACAGACCACAAAGAAATAGCATGGGAATACCCATTGACTAGGATAAAGCAACATTGAATAAAGAGAGAAAAAAAATTACAAATCAAAGGTGTTCCGGAAAAAAAAACAATGGCCAGAGCATGGGGGAAAAACCCACCAAGAATCTTGAACAAGCAGGAAAAACAAAAATTAACCCCTTGCAAAGCAACAAAGAAGAAGAGAATAAGCATAACAGCAGAAACAATCCAGAAGCAGGGCAGGAAAAAACAAACACCCAAATAACATAGAAAGCCAAAAGAAAAAAACACTGGAAGGCGAAGCATACAAAGATAATCATTCGAACCTGGTAGACAACACAGATGAGCAGAGGGTAAAAGAGGATCCAAAACCCTCAATAGACCCTGGAAAAAAAGTCAAAACTGCTTAAAGCAACAACAAAAAATTGAGTTAGAATGCAACATGAATCTGAGCATAGTTTACCTTCTTATCAGTTCTCCTCGGCCTATTCTTGGATAGGCCTCCATCCCCTTCTAATTCATAACCATTCTCCTTCCTTTCCTTACTCTTCACCTCTTCATTTCTCAATTCAGTTTCCTTCTTTCCAGCAAACCTTTCACTTTCCTTGTCTCCTTCACCTTTTTTCTTCATTTTTAACAAACTTCACCTTATCCTTTCCCCGAACACCCATTTCTCCAATCTCTTTCCCTTCCTCATTATCCATCCCTTGATTCCTGAACTGACCTCCCGTCTTTCCCCTCTTCCCATCAAATTCTCATTCCTTTCTAATTTGATATATTTATTTAATAAAATAAATTAAAAATTATATGTAATAATAATCTTTAAAAAGAAATTTTAATACTAATTAAAAATTAAATTGACACAAATTAAGATATTTGATTTTATAATATAATACAAATTAAAATTAAATATTTTTAAGAATATTAATCATTTGAATTTCATTAAAATAAATTAATTTACTAGTATAAATCTTTCTTTTCTTATTAAAATTAAATATTTTTAAGAAGATTAATCATTTAAATTCCATTAAAATCAATTAATTTACTAGTATAAATCTTTCTTTTTCTTATTAAAATCTTTAATTTTAACAAAAAAAATCTTACTTTTTGTTCTAAATCATTTATTTATTAAAAATCAAAAGCAATTATAAAACATACTAAAAAAATTAAAAAATATATATACACACACGCACTAAACCCTTTTTACCCCATTAATGTGCTCAATGCTTTTGTAATTTTTTTACCAAAAAAAATTATTTCCTTTATTATATTTCATCATTCTAAAAGCAAGATTCAATTATTAACAAAAATAACATTATAATAATTTTTATATGAGTATACTAAAGAAATAAAATAACAGTACAATATTCAAGTTGACTCATAAAGTTTTGGGTAGTGTTATTAAACTCAGCTCAACAGGTTATCTTTAAAAGCTTCTAAACCAACTTTTTACGTAGCTTAGATATCAAATTAAACCATATAAGAGTTTAACTGATATGACTCAATTGATTAAACATGTTTAAAGACAACTCAGAATACTGATAAGAACCTGGTATGAGTATAAAAAAAATTAAAGATGACATATTTTTTTAATATCAAGAAGACAACATCTTGAAGAAAAAAAACAAAGCTAAAAATATGTTAGTGTACGCGCTTGGATGGCCTTGTATGCCAGTCCAGGCTTGTGTAGATGACCCTTTTTATTTTTAAAAAAATTAAACAAATAACGTGTCAGGCTTGTGTGTGTGGCCCTGCAAGCCAGGCCAGGCTTGTGTTTGGTGTGCTTTGGATTGGATTAAAAATTTTACCTTATTTTTTGTTTGGTAGACACTAGACGGGACTCGGCCAACACAAGGTTTGGACCGGTTTGGGATTGATCTAACTTGACACGGTCAATTACTCAGGTCATTCTGCGACCCGATCAACCCAAGATAAAACATAGATAAAAAAAAAATCCATTGACTTTTTATATATGTTTTTGTTCAAAACGTTGTTGCTTTGATTTTTTTTAATTTAAGTCAATTCAAGTTGACCCTCCCAACCCGTGACTCGGGACTTATCCCGGGTCAATCCTAGAATCGGGTTTTAAAACTATGATAATAATCACTTTTATCGTTCATTATGTTGACTCGGGTCAATGATCAACTCGACCCATGAACCGAGACTAGTTGATCAAGCCTAGCCCCGAGTCGATCCCCAAGTCGGGTTTTAAAACTATGATAATAACAATTTTTATTCTAGAATTAACCCTGGTCAATGGTCAACCTGACTAATGACCCGAGTCTGGCCCTGGATCACTCCTCAAGTCAAGTTTTAAAACTATAATTATAATTATTTTTATCCTTATGTTGACTCGAGTCATGGTCAACCCGACTCTTGACTTAGGCTTGGCTCCGAGTCGACCATCGAGTCGGTTTTTAAAATTATAACAATAATTATTTTTATATTTATGTTCACGCGCATCAACTAGATTAACTCTTGTGTATAGTATTGGATAAACTTGTCATACCCTTTTCAGTGGGATAAAAGTTTATAATTTATACTTTCTAAAAATACACCAAACAACTTCACAAAATAATTATGTAGTCCTATCTATCATTGTCCAAGAGATCAACTGGTCTGGTTTAGGCAAACCCAATGTACTACCTCACCTAACATTTCCCTTGAAGGTGTAAACTTTAGATCTCGTGGGGGGATTAATTTTCAGCCTTGAATATACCCGCGAATAAATTGTTGTTTCAGCAAC
>Ga0307510_10006966_pt1 | contig 13475 bp, 14 predicted proteins | sample 12_EM_MG_FD_207224 | JGI IMG/M metagenome (GOLD analysis project Ga0307510, IMG submission 207224) | Populus trichocarpa ectomycorrhiza microbial communities from riparian zone in the Pacific Northwest, United States - 12_EM | ecosystem: Host-associated > Plants > Roots > Unclassified | place... | reverse complement strand
CAAAGGGGTGAAGTCACTATAAGACTTCGCGTTTACATCGGCCCCGTTATCGAGTAAAACACGTGCCGAGTCGACTTGTCCGTTGTTTGATGTTACATGCAGCGGAGAGCGGCCATCACTACATTCTTCGTTCACGTCTTGTGCATGCGTGATGATAAGGCGGTTTGCCAGTCCGCTGAAACCACAAAATGCTGCCAAAAATAGGGGTGTAACCTCGTCTGGTTGATCGACAAAAAAGCCGGGTTGGACAGGATAGACGTCATGCATGCCCAGAACGCATCGCAACAGAATTCGTGGCTTAAAGTACGGCATTTTGGGGTCGAATAGACACGCAAGCGAATCTTCAATTCGCGATACCACATCCTCAAACAGAGCGTGCCTGACCCAGTGCTCAATGGCGTAGGACCCCAGAGGTAGTGCTCGAAAACGACCTTCGTCCTGTTCCTCGTCTACCTGCAGAAGAATTGTCACGCAGGCTCGCGCGAGAATCGCATGCGCCGGTTCCAGGGGAATATAATACTGGTGGATGTTCCCAACACTTGATAATTGGAGCCGATCGGAGGTCAGGAATTCTTTGACCGAGAAGTGCGAAAATTGCACAATTTTCGACCCCTTGTCATCGATGATTGTGATAAAACTGGAACACGTCGAGAGTACTGCCTCTTCTGGATGTTCCGGTCGCCAACCCGCAACGAGATTAGGCACATCGTTAGGGCCAAAATTGATTGCAAACAGCTCTGCCAGCTCTTCAACACCAAGTGGTCGAATGGCTGCGACCATACAATGAAAAAGCCGGCTCGCATGCTCGAATTTCTCTTTAGGGATCCCTTCCAACATCCGTTCGTACGTGTCATCTAGAGTGATCGGCAACTCATTCAGAGCTTTCCGAATACTCGATGGCATGCATCGACGAAGCGTGTCCAACTGGCAGTACACCCAACGAAACCTGTCCAATACCATCAATAACGACCGTGAAGCATAGTGAACGAAGGGCCTCACATGCCGGCTGCCCGTTCTGAGAGTACGTTGATCACAAGTTCCTTATCTTCGGCCCTCCATCTCCGCATCGAGGCATCCGTCTGGACGAAAGACCGGACATAACTATCGATGTCCTGCCTCTGACCGCCTTCTTCATGGAGAGACACGCGATTTGGTGGGGATGTCAACGGGTTAAGAGTGGCACTTATGTCTTGCTCGGGCCGACTAGTGATACAGACGAATAGGTTGGAATGGTCCGCCTGGAGAAGATCCCGGACGAAGTCGAGAACCTTCTCTCGAGCAGACGGAGTTCCCGTGGTATTTGGACATTCGTCCAATGCATCGACAATGAGATAGATCGGGACTTGTCCTGGGAGATCTATCATTTCCACAAGACATTTGATGAGCGCGGTATCACTGGGTTGTTCAGAGCCAAGACGGTATGACTTGTACAGGCGATGAAGAGTATCCCAGCAACGGCCAGAGTCGTCAACAAGTTGGAGGAGAATGGATGCTAGTAATCCCCGGACATCGCGTTTGGCAACATCCTTGAAATCAACGTAATAATACGCGACCAGGACTGATCTCGATTCTTTTATATGCTTGATATCTTCAATGATCGCCGAGCTAAAGACACTATTAGTTTCCATGACGGGAATCATTTGGAAGCAGCATACCAAAGAATACTCTTCCCAGAGCCCGCTGAAAGCCAAAAAAAAAAAAACTTTAATGGAAATGAGAGGTTGACAAGAAGGTAGAAACATACGATTGCCACGGATCCACAATAATGAGCCGTTCTCCTTCCACTCGTTGAATTTATTGCTTTTGATGAACCACGTTGCCGTTCCTTCGTGCTGGATGTCGCGCGCGGTATTATGATTGATGGAGGGATTCGGAGGAGAGAGCCATTCTCGAAGCTCCCCTCGTAGCTGATTCCCTGTGAGTATGCCTCAGCGATGACAATCGGCGATGAAGCCACGAGGGTGTAACGAACGTTGTTGTTCGTCAATTGCTGTTTCCATAACTGACATGCACGGGTCGGTGAAATGTATCAAGATCTCGAAAGAACACCGCGCACCATGTCTCGTCACTTTGACATTATCGTGGACGTCACGGGTGAGTTCCTTGGTTTCTTTCACATTGCCATCGACATCTTGGATAGCCTCTTGGGTCGCAATTACATTGACATTCACCAGGTGTGTGACCTCCAAGTTTCTCGCTACCGTCATTAGATTCTCTTCTTTCGTGAGCATATCTAATCGTTCAAGCGCATCTTCCACGTCTGTCCTTCCCGCTATTCTCTTCATAAACTTCTCTGTCTCGTAGTCAGCCATGAAAGAGAATACACAACGGATAGACCCACTGATTCGCCCATCCTTCATTTCCTTTGTCGAAAGCGCCAGAACAGAGAGAACCTGCGCCATGATCTTCCCGAGTAACGAGGTCATCTCCGGTGTGAGAGGAACCGCTGTGTAACGGTTGAGACGCTGGAGGAAAATTTGGATGCGCTCGAAGAGCTGGACGAGTGCTTCATAGCTCGAGATAACATCTTTCACTGCCTGAGCCAAGCGTTATGCGCGCACACGTCAAGTGACATGAGAGTGGACACACCCCGAGAAGAACACCGATTCCGGTGAAAATCATCTTCGCGGGCGAGAACACCTACGGAGAAAATGTTACAGCACTGTAATATATTGAACGGAACGAAGGCTCACCAGACCGGCGCCCTCTCCTAGGGTTTCCGAAAATGTGAAAAGGATATTCACGATCGGAGTCAATCCTTCCATCAAATTGTCGTCGCCCTTGCGAAATTTGTCGAAAGCCGATGCTTGTTTTCGAAATACATTCAAGATGGGATCAGGAGTGTTATAACCCTCGATTGCAGCAGCGAGCGGATGGGTTGCCATATCTTTCTTCGTAAGGGACTTGTATTCCCGTGATGCGGTATCGAATATTGCAAGAAAGTTGGAGGTGGAAGGATCGGTTGTGTGGTTACTTGTAGACATTTGGGTGGCAACAATCGTGTGCTGGTAGATTTAGATTGGAGTCGGAGGTCGTGGGTGAAGTTGGGTTCGGGGCACGAGTTGGCTTTGTCCAAAGCCAATGATGGCTTGATTTGGAAATAATGACAAACACTGTGGACCCGTGGGAATGTAACCCATGTTTGTCCTTGTTGTCTTCTCTTCTCGTGAACCCACCAACGACTCGTTTTATCACGTCGTCGTTGTTCGCAGGTTTATGATAGATTGCATGCGCGATGACGGTTTCAGCCTTGCGGATGAGCTGAGGCTCAGGCGAAGCTAATCGGTGAACTCCTCTGCCAGTGACGTCTCCGAAACTCCAAGTGATTAACACTGAACTTCACGTCAATTAACCCTGATTTGCCACCTAAACGATCTAAACGGCGTGGCTTGCGGACACCCTCATCTACATCATTACTCACCGCTTTCCTACGCTACAAGCTAACCCATACAGCACTTCCTGTGTCATCATGCTATCATTTGTGACTGCTTTCTCTGTCGGTTGGCGAATCCGTGTGAGATCAACGTTCAACTACGGACGCAAGCCCGTCATATGAACCTAGAAGACCTGGACTCGGCCCTGTTAACCGCGCCAGAAGTGTCGCACCAGGCCATTGAGTGTCTTGAATTCTCCACTGGTGCCAGTGGTCCAGTGTGCATGAAACACTTAGGCCGTCACTCCTCGGTATATATGTTACTGTCAGGGTGAGTTTGCCTCAAGGCAACAAGTGCTCAGGGAGTCACTATTCTGGTGAAGAGATTGTGTGTGTAGATCTTCATTAAGCTTCATTCTCTCTTGACGCTCGGAAGTCTGCTGAGGGAACATGGAGGCCCATAGCACAGGTTTGGAAGCTCAAGTCATGCCGCTCGCTCACCTCAGAGTCGCACACAGTCCCACCGAAACTACGTTATCACTCACATGATAGGCTTGGGGATTGGAAACAAAGGTTTTCTCCAGGGACCTCATCGGTTTCTGTACACGTAGCTCATGGGCTGCTAGCTCCCTTCCAGGCCGTCAGTAACATCTACGATCCAATTGGGACTCAATGTTCCGTAGGTCAGCAACGCCAATTCGAAATTTGGTCAAAATATGCTTGTTTTTTTCTGGCCTCAAGGGGGCTACACCTATATCATATATTCGGAGTACCGACTCAACACTGTTACGTCCACCGTTTGCCGCGTGGACGCGAACGGGGCTGGGGTTGTCATAGCTTACTCTTCGTAGACTGGGCTTCGGTGACACCCTTGCCCATCGCGGCAGTCGACGAGACACCGCCTGTGACCGTCTTCATCAGGTTATCGACATAGTCCGCGCCGCTCCACTGCGCGTAATCATCAGATTTACCACCCGCGCTTCTTCATAAAAGACAGAGGTTCCGAGGTGCGTACCTTCTGGTGGGTGAGCATGGCCGTACCAAGCTCGCGCTCCCTCCGCTGGATAATTTCGACGTAGGCTTTCATGCCCTCCGTTGCAAAAGCTTTTGCAAACAAGTCCGAGATGTACCCGTTCGAGTGCAAGCCACCAAGCTGCAAGGCGCCGTAAATAAAGATACCACCAGAGTCGTACCCAAAACACCCAAAAGGACGATGAACCGGGCAACGCACCGTGATGAACTGCCACACGAACCCCAGCTTCCCAAGCTGCCATACAAAGTCCTTCATTTCGTTACCTCCAAGTCCAGCGGCATCCCAAATAAAGCTCGGGCTCAGGTTATACGCAAGCCACTGGTCAGGGCACGCGCCGTGCACGCCGTCTGCAAACTCACGAGCTTGGGAGAGGATCGGCTGCTTGGTCTCCATCCAGAGAATATCCGCGTGCGGCGCGAACGCGACGGCGCGGTTCACGGTGCACTGGGTGCCGCCTTGGTAATGGTAGTAACCCTCGACGGTGCGTGGCGTATCCCAATCCCAGAAAGGCGCGTTGCGGAGACCGAATTCTCCCTGCTCGGCGCGCGACGCGTGTGCGACCCTTGCGGTAAATTTGCCCAACGTCTCTGCGGACGCGGACGTCTGAGAGCGTAGGCATCAGCGAGGGCCTCGCTATAGAGCTTGAGCCCTGCTTGTGCGAGCCAATCGTCCTCGACGGCCTGTAGGGCGTCGCCTGTCGCGCCGCGTTGCGCGGCCTCGCTCATAACCTCGACAAGGGGACGAGCCTCTGAATCGGTGCGCGCGATGACAAGGCACTCAACGCCCATGATGTCGAACTGGAGTCGGATGGCGACGAGCCGGTTGATGTGCTCCTGGATGGGGACGAGCACTTTGCCTGCCATGTGACCACACTTTTTCGTCCCAGGCGCTTGGTCCTCAATGTGAATACCCGCGGCGCCCTTTTCCACGAGAAGCTCCGCGAGTTTCATGTGACTGTGAGACCGCCGTGACCCGTGTCAGCATCTGCTATGATGGGACGGATGTAGTCGATGGCGGCGGTCGATGCAAGCTCCGCATCGCTCGTACGAGAGCGGGCTTCGCGCTGCTTGCGGTCATGGAAAAGCTGAGCGGTGAAGAGGTGTTCAACCTTATTCGGTACAGTGTTATAGGGATAGTCTTCGGTGGGTGTAGATTAGTCCTCGTATCATGAGAATGTAGACGAGAACTTACCAGCCAGCCTGAGGTCGGGGCCAGGTTCATGCGTGCTAGATGCCGTACTTGACGATTGCCAGCCGGACACGTAAACTGTCTCGAGATACTTCGCCATCAGGGTAACTTGAACGGGATATAGCCTGTGATACACGCCATGTTGAATGTCATGGAATCAGAGCAAGGTGAGGCAAGGCGTATGCTCCGTATGTGTGAGAAGGCGTGCGTCTCTTAAAGCGTTCCGAAAAGTGCGCGAAGACTTTTCTCGCGACGACATTGGCGGGATACGATATCGGCAACGTCCCGCGCTTCGAGACGACGTCGGCGGGTGTGTATGGCCTCCTCACCCGCGCGCAGCGGGGGCCCTGAAAAGGGGTGACGAGGGTCAATACTGCCACTTTGAGGAAAAAGTGATCGAGTAAAACTTCCACCAGCGCTCTACTTCGGGGACTTCGGCGCGAAAAGCATTCTTCTCTGTAGACACAGCCATTGACGAGGGTGGGTTGAAAACATCGGAGAACGGCCTAAGTGTGTGTTTTAAGTGTTACTTTGAAGATCAGGTGCCATTTCCCGTATTGGAGATGGAATTCATTTTCATGTGTCGCTTGGGAGTTTGCTTGATTGCTGGGGAAAATGGAAGCTGAGGTTATGCTGCCTAGTTGATGCCTCGTTCGCGTCTCGCGTGGTCCTGCTGGAACTATATCACGCGGGCAACATATGACAAGCAGGGCGATGGGAAGGCAAAATCCACAAAGGTCCTTGTATGTTTCACTCTTGCCCTACAAACTGCTCTGATAAAGCGCTTCCAAAACAGGACATGTACGTAACGCAAATGCTTGTTGCTTTTTGACCGCACCGTAAATTCAATCCAAACCGACCTTCCTTTTCGGAACGGGACAGACTGGATGAACGATCTCCAACGCCTCTCAACCGAGAAATACGGCCTCCTCTTCGCAACCCTCAACCCGCTCTCCCCGCCCTCCTCCAAGCACGTCCTCGGCCGCTACGAGTACTCGCACCCAGTGGTTTCCGGTGACGGCGTGTGCGCACAGCGCCGGCTCGTACAGCTCAATGCCCGCGCGACGGAGAGCGGTCGGCACCGTGCGTTCGCGGGTGCGTGGGCTCGCTACGGGTTCCACGAAGATGGCTTCGTCACTGGTCTCCGCGCTGCAGCGGCGCTTCCTGGTGTCGTGCCGCCATTCGTGATTGCCGACGCCGACGTAGAGCGCGGTGAGCCGCGCGCATGTGCGATAGCACAAGTCTTTGACGTGCTCAACGTCGTGCGGGCATATTCTGCTCTTATCGTCGGGAGCGCTCTGTTCCTTGTGGTCTTTCCAGTAGTGAAGAGGGGATTTTAGAGGTCGGTGGGGCTGGGTTGACTGGCCGACAATTCTCCTTTCCTGTGATTGTCCAGCTTGAGAGTCGCCTGGTAGGGTTTCTCTTAGATACTTTAGATTGTTTCTTGTACGTACTGATTACAATTAGTTGTCGGCAATGTGTAGACAATGTGTAGAGAACAGTAACGGATGACAGGACAATCTTGTCCTCCGGAGGATCCGTATAAGTATGAGTATATCTATCTTTGCCATTCCCTCCTATCCTCTTTCTGCCCCGTGTTCCAACAATAGTCGCGCAATGTCGCGGTGTTGATTCTCAGTAGCGCTCTGGTAAGGTGTCAAACCGTCGGGTCCCTGGATAGTTACGTCCGCTCCGTGGTCAAGTAAAACCCGCACCATCTCGAGATCTCCACCTCGCGACGCCCTACAAAGGGGAGTATCTTGGTTATTGGTTCGCGCTTTCGAGTTTGCACCTCGCTCGAGGAGGAGATGAGCAAACTTGAAATGCCCGTTGAATGATGCGTAGTGTAATGGTGTGTAGTCGTGAGAATCCTGCGCGTTCACGTGGGCCCCGTTATCGAGTAAAACACGTGCCGAGTCGACTTGTCCGTTTTCGGATGCTCCATGCAGCGGAGTGAAGTCACGAACACATCCTGCGTTCACGTCTGGTGCATCCGTGATGATAAGGTGCTTGGCAAGTCCACCGAAGCCACAAAACGCTGCCAAGAACAGGGGTGTTACTTTGTCTGGGTTATCGTCAAAAAGGTACGGTTGGACGGGATAGACGTCACGCATGCCCTGAATGCATCGCAACAGAATTCGTGGCTTAAAGTACGGCATTTTGGGGTCGAATAGACACGCAAGCGAATTTTCAATTCGCGATGCCACATCCTCAAACAGAGCGTGCCTGACCCAGTGCTCAATGGCGTAGGACCCCAGAGGTAGTGCTCGAAAACGACCTTCGTCCTGTTCCTCGTCTACCTGCAGAAGAATTGTCACGCAGGCTCGCGCGAGAATCGCATGCGCCGGTTCCAGGGGAATATAATACTGGTGGATGTTCCCAATATTTGACAATTGGAGCCGATCGGAGGTCAGGAACTCTTTGACCGAGAAGTGCGAAAATTGCACAATTTTCGACCCCTTGTCATTGATGATTGCGATAAAACTGGAACACGTCGAGAGTACTGCCTCTTCTGGATTTTCCGGTCGCCAACCCGCAACGAGATTAGGCACATTGTTAGGGCCAAAATCGATTGCAAACAGCTCTGCCAGCTCTTTAACACCAAGTGGTCGAATGGCTGCGACCATACAATGAAAAAGCCGGCTCGCATGCTCGAATTTCTCTTTGGGGATCCCCTCCAACATCCGTTCGTACGTGTCATCCAGAGTGATCGGCAGCGAATTCAGAGCCTTCCGAATACTCGATGGCATGCATCGACGAAGCGTGTCCAACTGGCAGTACACCCAACGAAACCTGTCCAATACCATCAATAACGACCGTGAAGCATAGTGAACGAAGGGCCTCACATGCCGGCGGCTTGTTCTGAGAGTACACTGATCACAAGTTGCTTATCTTCGGCTCTCCATCTCCGCATCTCCGCATCGGTTTGAACGAAAGACCGGACATAACTATCGGTGTCCTGCCTCTGACCGCCTTCTTCATGGAGAGATACTCGATTCGATGAGGATGTCAACGGGTTAAGAGTGGCACTTATGTCTTGCTCGGGCCGACTAGTGATACAGACGAATAGGTTGGAATGGTCTGACTGGAGAAGGTCCCCGACGAAGTTGAGAACCTTTTCGCGAGCAGATGGAGTTCCCGTGGTATTTGGACATTCGTCCAATGCATCGACAATGAGATAGATCGGGACTTGTCCTGGGAGATCGATCATTTCCACAAGACATTTGACGAGCGCAGCATCACTGGGTTGTTCAGAGCCAAGACGGTATGACTTGTACAGCTGATGAAGAGTATCCCAACAACGGTCAGAGTCGTCGACAAGTTGGAGGAGAATGGATGCTAGTAATCCCCGGACATTGCGTTTGGCAACATCCTTGAAGTCAACGTAATAATATGCGACTAGGGCTGATCTCGATTCCCTCATATGCTTGATATCTTCAATGATTGCCGAGCTCAAGACACTATTAGTTCCTTATCACAAGAATCGTTGGGAAGCAGCATACCAAAGAATACTCTTCCCAGAGCCCGCTGAAAGCCAAAAAAAAACTTTAATCGTAATGGGAGGTTGACAAGAAGGGAGAAACATACGATTGCCACGGATCCACAATAATGAGCCGTTCTCCTTCCACTCGTTGAATTTATTACTTTTGATGAACCACGTTGCGGTTCCTTCGTGCTGGATGTCGCGCGCGGTATTATGATTGATGGAGGGATTCGGAGGAGAGAGCCATTCTCGAAGCTTCTCTCGTAGCTGATTCCCTGTGAGTATGCCTCAGCGATGACAATCGGCGATGAAGCCACGAGGGTGTAACGAACGTTGTTGTTCGTCAATTGCTGTTCCAACAAATGACCGTCATGGGTCGGTGAAATGTATCAAGATCTCGAAAGAACACCGCGCACCATGTCTGGTCACTTTGACATTATCGTCAATTGTAATAACATTGTCACGGACGTCACGGGTGAGTTCCTTGGCTTCTTTCACATTGCCATCGACATCGTGGATAGCTTCTTGGGTCGCAATTACATTGACATTCACCCTGTGTGTGATCTGCAAGTTTCTCGCTGCCGTCATTAGATTCTCTTCTTTCGTGAGAACATTTAATCGTTGAAGTGCATCCTCCACGTCCGTCCTTCCTGCTATTCTCTTCATGAACGTTTCTGTCCCATACTCAGCCATGAAAGAGAATACCGAACGAATAGACCCACTGATTCGCCTTTGTTTCATTTCCTTTGTCGAAAGTGCCAGAACAGAGAGAACCTGCGCCATGATCTTCCCGAGTAACAAGGTCATCTCTGGTGTGAGAGGAATCGCTGTGTAGCGGTTGAGACGCTGGAGGAAAAAATGGATGCGCTCGAAGAGCTGGACGAGTGCTTCATAGTTCGAGATAACATCTTTCACTGCCTGAGCCGAGCGTTATGCGCGCACACGTCAAGTGACATGAAAGTGGACACACCCCGAGAAGAACACCGATTCCGGTGAAAATCGTCTTCGCGGGGGAGAATATCTGCGGAGAAAATGTTACAGCACCGTAATATATTGAACGGAACGAAGGCTCACCAGACCGGCGCCCTCTCCTAGGGTTTCCGAAAATGTGAAAAGGATATTCACGATCGGAGTCAACCCTTCCATCAATCTGTCATCGCCCTTGCGAAATTTGTCGAAAGCCGATGCTTGTTTTCGAAATACATTCAAGATGGAATCAGGAGTGTTATAACCCTCGATTGCAGCAGCGAGCGGATGGGTTGCCATATCTTTCTTCGTAAGGGACTTGTATTCCCGTGATGCGGTATCGAATATTGCAAGAAAGTTGGAGGTGGAAGGATCGGTTGTGTGGTTACTTGTAGACATTTGGGTGGCAACAATCGTGTACTGGTAGATTTAGATTTGAGTCGGAGGTCGTGGGTGAAGTTGGGTTCGGGGCACGAGTTGGCTTTGTCCAAAGCCAAAGCACACGTTGCACGATGGCTTGATTATACGCGATATGGAAATCATCATGTGGACTCGTGAGAATGTAACCCATGTTTGTCTCTGTTGTCGCCTCTTTCCACCGGCTCGTTTTATCATCACGTCGTCGTTGTTCGCAGGTTTATGATAGATTGCATGCGCGATGACGGATTCAGCCTTGCGGATGAGTTGAGGTTCAGGCGAAACTAATCGGTGAACTTTTCTACCAGTGACGTCTCCGAAACTCTAAGTGATTAACACTGAACTTCACGTCAATTAACCCTGATTTCAAGTTGCCACCTAAACGATCTAAACGGCGCCGCTTGCGGACACCCTCATCTACATCATTACTCACCTCTTTCCTACGTCAAGCTAACCCATACAGCACTTCCTGTGTCGTCATGCTATCATTTGTGGTTGCTTCCTCTGTCTGTTGGCGAATCCGTGTGAGATCAACGTTCAACTACGGATGCAAGCCCGTCATATGAACCTAGAAGGACCCGGACTCGGCTCTGTTGACCGCGCCAGAAGTGTCGCGCCAGGCCACTGAGTGTCTTGGATTCTCCACTTGTGTCAGTAGTCCAGTGTGCATGAAACACTTAGGCCATCACTCCTCGATATATATGTTGCTGTCAGGATGAGTTTGCCTCACACAGCGACGAGCGCTCAGGGAGTCACTATTCTGGTGAAGAGATTGTGTGTGTAGGTCTTCATTAAGCTTCATTCTCTCTTGACGCTCGGAAGTCTGCTGAGGGAACATGGAGGCCCATACCACAGGTTTGAAAGCTCAAGTCATGCCGCTCGCCCGCCTCAGAGTCGCGCACAGGCCCACCGAAACTACATGATAGGCTTGAGAATTGGAAAGAAAGGGTTTCGCCAGGGACCTCATCGGTTTCGGTACGCGTAGTTAATTGGGCTGCTAGTTTCCATCGTTTCCCTTCCAGGCCGTCAGTAACATCTACGATCCCATCGGGACTCAATGCTCCATAGCTGAGCAACGCCAATTCGATTTTGGTCAAAAGATACTTGTATTTTTCTAGCCCCAAGGGGGCTACACCTACATCACACCTTCGAAGTAGCAACTCAACCCTACCACAACCACCGTTTGCCGCGTGGACGCGGGCGGAGCGGGGTTGTCATAGCTTACTCTTCGTAAACTGGGTTTCGGTGACACCCTTGCCCATCGCAGCGGTAGACGAGACACCGCCTGTGACCGTCTTCATCAGGTTATCGACATAGTCCGCGCCGCTCCACTGCGCGTAATCATCAGATTTACCTGCCCTTCTTCACGAAAGACATAGGTTCCGAGGTGCGTACCTTCTGGTGGGTGAGCATGTCCGTACCAAGCTCGCGCTCCCTCCGCTGGATAATTTCGACGTAGGCTTTCATGCCCTCCGTTGCGAAAGCTTTTGAAAACAAGTCCGAGATGTACCCGTTCGAGTGCAAGCCACCGAGCTGCGAGGCGTTGTAAACAAAGATAACACCAGAGTCGTACTCAAAACGCCCAAAAGGACGATGAAGTGGCAACGCACCGTAATGAACTGCCACACGAACCCCAGCTTCCCAAGCTGCCATACAAAGTCCTTCATTTCGTTACCTCCAAGTCCAGCGGCATCCCAATTAAAGCTCGGGCTCAAGTTGTACGCGAGCCACTGGTCAGGATACACGCCGTGCACGCCGTCTGCAAACTCGCGAGCTTGGGAAAGGATCGGTTGCTTGGTCTCCATCCAGAGAAGATCCGCGTGCGGCGCGAACGCGACGGCGCGGTTCACGGCGCACTGGGTTCCGCCTTGGTAACGGTAGTAACCCTCGACGGTGCGTGGCGCATCCCAATCCCAGAAAGGCGCGTTGCGGAGACCGAATTCTCCCTGCGCGATGGCGAGCGCCTCGGCGCGCGGCGCGTGTGCGACTCGTGCGGTAAATTTGCCCAACGTCTCTGCGGACGCGGACGTCTGAGAGCGCAAGGCATCTGCGAGCGCTTCGCTATAGAGCTTGAGCCCTGCTTGTGCGAGCCAATCGTCCTCGACGGCCTGTAGCGCGTCGCCTGTCACGCCGCGTTGCGCGGCCTCGCTCATGACCTCGACAAGGGGACGGGCATTCGGATTCGTACTGCCGATGATGAACGCGTGGTCGCGCGTGTCGACGTTGCTCGTGATGAGCGTCGCAGCCTCGGAATCGGTGCGCGCGATGACGAGGCACTCGACGCCCATGATGTCGAACTGGAGTCGGATGGCGACGAGCCGGTTGATGTGCTCCTGGATGGGGACGAGCACCTTGCCTGCCATGTGACCACACTTTTTCGTCCCAGGCGCTTGGTCCTCAATGTGAATACCCGCGGCGCCCTTTTCCACGAAAAGCTTCGCGAGTTTCATCGTGGCTGTAAGACCGCCGTGGCCCGTGTCAGCATCTGCTATGATGGGGCGGATGTAGTCGATGGCGGAGGTCGATGCAAGCTCCGCATCGCTCATACGAGAGCGGGCTTCGCGCTGCTTGCGGTCATGGAAAAGCTGAGCGGTGAAGAGGTGTTCAACCTTATTCGGTACGGTGTTATAGGGATAGTCTTCGGTGGGTGTAGATTAGTCCTCGTATCATGAGAGTGTAGACGAGAACTTACCAGCCAGGTCTGGGCCAGGTTCATGTGTGCTAGATGCCGTACTTGACGATTGCCAGCCGGACACGTAAACCGTCTCGAGATACTTTGCCATCTGGGTAACTTGAACAGGGTCTAGCCTGTGATACATGCCATGTTGGGTGTCATGGAATCAGAGAAAGGCGAGGCAAGGCGTACGCTCCGTATGTGTGAGAAGGCGTGCGTCTCTTAAAGTGTTCCGAAAAGAGCGCGAAGACTTTTCTCGCGACGACATTGGCGGGATACGATATCGGCAACGTCCCGCGCTTCGAGACGACGTCGGCGGGTGTGTATGGCCTCCTCACCC
>Ga0307510_10006965_pt1 | contig 13476 bp, 19 predicted proteins | sample 12_EM_MG_FD_207224 | JGI IMG/M metagenome (GOLD analysis project Ga0307510, IMG submission 207224) | Populus trichocarpa ectomycorrhiza microbial communities from riparian zone in the Pacific Northwest, United States - 12_EM | ecosystem: Host-associated > Plants > Roots > Unclassified | place... | reverse complement strand
GTAATCTCTCAATTGAACAATTCTATGCTGGATTTCTAAACCTATGGAGTGAATATACTGGCATAATTTACTCTAAAATACCAAAGGAGAGTTTAGAAGCACTATACCTTGTTCATGCCGAGAGCCAGAGGGACCAGTTCTTGATGAAGGTCCGGCCAGAATTTGAAAATGAAAAAAAAAACTAGCATTTATGCTGTATGTTCTCAGCATAATTATCAATGAAAAAAAAAAACCCTTTTTTTCATCTAAATCTTTAAAATGTAATATACTTGCTCCAGAAAATGTTCATATTCGGGGTTTTCCAACTCCCTTCGTATTAAGTTTGTCTATTGAAACATCTAACAAATGGTACTTGTGCTTTGGGTCATTTTCTTCCGGCAGGGTAGATTCTTGCTTGCTGTCATTTCTGGTTTTGTATTAGCTCGATCATTTAATTCTATTCTTCATCTTGGATACGAGATTATTGAACAAGCACTGGTTAATGGAAACGTCCAAATTCCTGAACATGTACCTGAAATGACATGGAAGTGCATGGAGTTCTCTGTAATGTTGGAGCATGTACAGGCTCATGTTGCACCAACTGATGTTGATCCAGGGGCTGGACTGCAGTGGCTTCCAAAAATTCTTAGAAGCTCTCCAAAAGTAAAGCGCACGGGTGCTCTACTTGAAAGAGTGTTCATGCCTTGCGATATGTACTTTCCGTACACAAGACCCAAAGGTGGTACTCCAGACTTGAAGGTAAAACAACAATTTTATGCTATAGGATAGTTTATCTAGATTGCCTCGCTTATCAGTACACAATGCTTTGGTTGTGTGCACTATTGCTTATCCTTTGGAATCCTCTGAAGTTAATCTTTTAAATGCTGATTGTTTTATCAAGTTGAATTCTGTGTTTTGAACAATATGCTTACCTTCTAATTATTTTACTACAGGTCAAGCCTCTGTAAGAGCTTACGTTCAATTCTCATAACATAATGGCAACAATGACATCCCGCCAGTTTCAGGTTATGCTGGATGTGTTGACCAATCTCCTATTTGTATGGCTCCCAAGTGAAGATTTTTATTTTATTTGCATTTTTTCTTTGGTTTCCTTTTAGGTCCTGTCTCAACACGCTGTCTTCTATTTGAAATTATGAGTTGCATTCGATTTACCAGTTTTTCTTTTATGTCCTGCTTTTTTCGTTCCTTTCTTTATCTTTTCATCTTTCCCCATCTGTTCGTGGTTGGCTCTGATAGCTCGAAACAGTAGTTTTGATGATTTTTTCTTTTACACTGTAGATTAGGAATGGACTTTGTGGCATATGCTTGGACTTGTCAGTTAATTTCTGATTCAGATTGCTGTTAGTAGTATGCGTAGGCTCTTTATCAGTCGTAATTTGTAAAGACATGAAGCTTCTTCTTCATGCATTCATGCAACAAAAGAGTCTGATGTCCCATCCAAAGTGATTGGCAATTCAGCCCCTGGGTTAAGGAGAACATCATCTTCTCTTGGCAGAACATGGGATGAGATGGTTGCAGAGTCTGTTGCCACTGTACTTGTCATACAGGCCCACCCATCCAGCATTTCTTCCTCAAAAAGCGAGCCATTTGATTCTATTGAGCAACCAGATGAATCATCTAAAAGTAAGTTAAAAGAGAGTCCAAGCTTGTGAAGTCTAGCCGGTCATCTCAAGAGGAGAAAAAGGTTGGGAAAACAAATGAAGAGAAAAGATCTCGACCTCGAGAAGTAATGGAATATAACAACATTAAGATAAGCCAGGTTGGTTTACTGTGTGAAATGATCATCCATTATGTTGTGTGGCACTGATTTGTTGTACAGTAACGTGTTTCATATTACTCTGGTGTAGGTTTAGCTGCAGTTTACTCATGAAAGCTCAAGATTTAATCTGCATGAACTTTTGAGCTGCTGATTGATACATTTCAGTGTGTCGAGTTTACAGGGACTTGGAGGAGACTGTTCTCACGAGTAAAGAAGCATGTTGAAGTCTGTCACGGGAATGCAGGTGATGAATCTGCACTGAGATAACTTCACCGCCTCTAATCTCATGAGTCAATAACCTATCTATTTTGCAAGGCTGCAGTTTGATTCTATCCAATGCTATCTAGCATGAAGGAGCTTTACCTCTATAATGAAAGTGATATAAACATTAAAGAGGTACATGATTGACCGTTCATCTCTTTTGCACGTGTAAGCAAGGGCAGGGCACCTGAGAAACTTTCCATGCATCCTGACTGGTGTATTATGCGAGTGATGAGCTGTTGGTAATCTTTATTTCAGAGCTTGACTGGTGTGGCATTGCATGAAATTTACATGAATGCTCCATGCTAGAAAATCAATGAAAATAACATTTCGCAATCATGTTTTGACTGCACCGAAGCTCGATAATTGATTAAACAATAACATATCTTGTTATTCATTACCAGTCTGCACACAACACAGTCGGAAAGTTCTACTCTGGATGCAGACACAACACGTGGTCCAAGCCAAAGTCACCTTCGCTATTCACAAAACGTCGGGTGCCCACGGAAGGAAAAAAAAAAAACATCAGCATTTCTACCACCCTTGTCGCTTGGGCAAACCCATGTATTGAAACATCAGAATACCAGAAACATACTTATTTTAGCCATTTGGACCAGTGTTAAGAATGATTAACAAGTACATCGCAATTTTATAACACAGCCTCAATCACATATAGACAGTAGTAAACGCACTCAGGTGTGTCCTAAAGGATCCAGAACTAACATCCACAAGAAGCGTTGCCCCATATAGACAGTAGTAATCACATCTCCTGCCATGAAATCAAAGCTGCAGTTGCGAACCAAAGACATGCCTGTTTATAGTTACAATTCACAATTTGCTAATTACACCCTTCATGAGAGATATAAGTAACTTTCCGTCCATGTAGCATCACATCACGGTAAGAGGGATCAAAATGATAGCACCCATCTCCTATCCAAGTCTCTCCAACATTAATGGACAGGAGCAAACCGTCACCTTCTACTCAAAATTAGCAGGAATGTCAAGTTCTGTATCTGAAGGACTAGCGAGCTCAACCAGTGGTTCCTGCAAATCCCAAAACTTTGTCACGAAAGCCTCTTATTTCCCAACATGTCATCCAAAATCATTGATTAAGTGAATAATACCTTATCATAATTTATCCAAAAAAAAAATACCTATGCCTTATAATAAACAAGGCAAAGAAATTGGTCATATTTTGATGTAATGATTAAAAAAAAACTTCATTAGATTTGACATTTTGAAGATAACTCTTAGTTGCTTAATAGCACATGAACATACTAGTGCACTCCATGAACTTTGTTTTGTGTTCTGTTCAAGAAACAACTCTTTAACTATGTGCAATTGCACATAAATGCTACTGCCATCCCTGGCTTCCTGTATCTTGACTTCCAAATTTCCCCTTACATCTGACAAGAACTCTTTCTCAAGGGTAAGAGGCTTGCCCAAAAGGCTAACAGATAGAAAATGCACAGTTAGTGCACCAACAAGGAAGTCAAGGCACATACCACAGAGGACACCAGCACTTAGCAATCATGTAATGTGCTATCAATTGATTTTCATATAGGTATTATACCTGCTCATCATCATCTCCAGAAGAATGGACAGCTCCCATTGGCAAAGTATTTGTAAGATCTTGATCAGCTTCTTGCAAAACCTGCACCGAGTGATGTACAGGTGATCCAATTGGCTAGGAAAAATAAATCTGATGACATAAACAGAAGACATTCAGATACGGCTTTTGATAAAAATCCAGAAACATAAGGCGCGCGCACAGAAAAAAACACCGAGTAGAAAAGAAATCAAATCGTTGCCACAATAAAAAACAAACTGCTTCCATCCATTGCAAAATTACTGAAGCTAGAAAAGACAGGAACTATACAGTTTTGCTCCAAAATCAAGCAATAAATGATTCTGAACAACCAACAAATTCATTTACTTGCACGTTAAGGCTGGGATTGGAAGCATACTTCATCTGGATTGATAGAACGATTGTTGAATCCTTCATTAACTGCCTTGGGAAGATTTTTAGCAGTTCCCTGCATGCCCAATAGATCAACTTAGAAAGATGAAACATGCAGTCCAGTTATCAACGACATAATAGCAATGGTAAGATGAGACAGTACATGCTCATCCTGGTTACCAGAGAATTCCCCTTCCATAATGGAAGGCTTGACATCAATTGGTGTTCCCTGCAAATCTCATCAACATCAAAGGTTAAACCAGTCAAACCAATGATAGTAACAGTGTCAATGCTATTACCACCACTATAAATGTTCAAATTAGAATGAGACTGCAGTGTAAAATTTCAGTGCTGGATTCAGAAATCAATAGATAAGAGCAAAAATCAAAGTCATGGCATAGAACTATCACATGTATATGTAATAAAGGATAATGCAGTGACAGGATAAAATAGGAACTCATCATTGGCAAAGCTCAAATCCAAGCTTGTAAGAGAGCAGCACATTTTTAAAGCAGCAGTTCATAAAAAAAAATTAAAAAAAAAATTAAAAAAAAAAATTAGAAAACAGCTATTACTCATCGTACATACAGGTTCAATTTGGCCCATTGGAAGATTCCTTCCTCCTTTACTGAGATCCCTCAATGATCCCTGCATATTCAACAAGGGAAATGTAGAAGTCACTTCAAGTAGAAATCCAAAATGATTAATAACATTAGAAACCACAGAGAAGCTCAATCTGAAGCATATCTGGAAACTACTGCCTAACAAACAGCTTGTAATATCCAATATCCAAAATAGGTGCACTTCTATTCACAACCCTACAGGATTGAAAAAAAAAAAGAAAAGGAAAGGAAAGTAAACTATAAGACCATTGCCTGCCTAACATGTTTAATTTTGAACATTCACATGGTTTGTTGGTTTTGCACAACTTAATTATATGCTTGCACATAAATTTATCACATTTTGTCCTGGCCACAACAGTGACTTCAAATGTTCAAATCCTAGGTGGGATGGGATGTGGATTTAGGGACTAAAATGTTCAGACCTCGCATTGTAGTCCAAGCCTTCTTCAGCCTCCCAATAAACCAAGAAAAACCACCTTTTCGTCCTTCAATTTTTCATTAGCTATGCAATCAAGTGCAACAGAAGATTGAATAATAAGATTACTCATCAAGTGCTATCCCTGGACCATTATGAGAAATGAAATGTGAATTGTTCCTAAAATGCAGCATGAGAATTAGCGAGTCAAACAGTTAGTACAGATATCAAAGTTGTTGCAAAAAATGTATCCAATGACTAAACAAAATCATCTTTTCATGTTTTCTTCATCTTTTTTTCATATAAAAAAGGGCATATAAATGAACAAGTGTTTATATCGAAGCAAGTGAAATGATATTATTTGTCTAAAGGACTTTCACCAGCGCACTGGACAGATTTGCATAGATGAACATGTTAAAGAATGGGTAAGAACAGAGCACAAACTTATTACCTTTTTGAATAAACTTTGAAGACATCAGAAACAACGAGTTTATTTTTGCCATTTAGAAACACTTGTAAACAGATACAACTCATCTGATTGATAATTGACTGTTTAACTCTATGACTCCAACAGCTGCAGTTAACATGCATTTTAAAGCAAAAACAAAAAAAAAAAACCTTATTTGCCCACATAAGTCCACATGCGTTACACAAAGTCCTGGGTCCAGCTGGTCCACGACGCATTGCAGGAGTATTATTTTCACTAACACCACAGTGCTGACATCTCCTGACACTAAAACACATTGCAAAAGCACATCATTGTCATAAATATTTTTAAATAGTGGAACTGTCAAATCCAGATTATATTTTTAACTAACTCACACAGTTTCTGGACAAGGTATGACATCCTGAAGACAACTCTGACTGGAGTCCCAACTTGAACTACCTGGGCTTTCTTTTAAGGATGCAAATTGCCCATTCTTGCGGTGCATTCTGGCAGGACAACAAAGAGGAGAGTGACACACTGTTAATACCAAAATACTTTCAATGATATTACCAGACAATCTTAAAGGATGCCTGGGAAAAGGTTTAATTATGTAGCTTAACTAATTATCTCCACCCCTCACATCAAAGTACTTCTCTTTCTGTGACAAGCATCCCCAATACATACTGAATGCTCTGCCTAGTTCCAATAACCACCAAACATAGATGAGCACAATTAGGAGAATTTTTAAAGGAAAAAAAACCAGCAATGACCACAGCACATTCAGCTGCCTCCATTCGTTGAACTAAAAAAGGTTTTAACTCTCCGTAGCTATCACCCAAGCAAATACATAAAAAGGAAATAAAAGAAGAAAATCATCTTGTTTTGTTGCAAAGAAAAATCGCTGATCCTAGCAACCTAGTTCATTATTTTCCAGAAACATAACATAATCAAGCAGCATGAAAAACATTTTTAAAGGGGGGCAAATTTGAAGTTAAAGATTTAGTTGGCAGTACCTCTGTGCAACCTCTTTTCGCACAGTGTATCTTATTTTCTTGTCAAAACATCTCTCCTTTCGTTTTTCACGGAATCTAACAAGTGAGGCTATTCTTCGTGAAAGATTTGAGAACTTTGGGTTGTCGACCACTCCCTAGAGAATGCATGAAATGTAAGCTCAGGAAGCAATGGCATTGCTCTTGATAACCCAAAAACTCAGTATTACCCTATTATTTTGATCATATGGCACTTCAATAGTAGGTACTGCAGTGGGCATATCTCTTCCTCCCAGAAGCAAGAGTACTGCTTGCACCTGACAATCAAAACCAATAATTTCATTCTTTTAAAGGAAACATACCCAGACAGACAACTACACAGCAATTGTGGAAAACAGATGGAAAGATGAAAGGAACAAAAACAAATAATTGCATTTAATTACATTTTTCCAAATAAGTAGATGTAGCAAGCATACATGTATCCAATGCAATAGCCGAAGATGCAATTGTTGCTTCCGCAGTTCCCAAAAAACCACAGAAACAATATACATAGCACATGCAGTAGTTTCCCTAAGAACTGAAAGCATCTACATTCGCGTATCAATGCACAAATATGGTGTTGCTCAAAATTGAAAGCATCAAAGTACGATGCTAATTTCCAAAGTATATGAAGTTGAAAAGAGAACATAAATTTTTACACAAAATTCGAAAGGACACGCGCGCGCGCGCGCGCGCACATATATAGGATTCCGTGCAAAAAATTAACAAATACGCACACAAGCATCATATGCATACAAAATTCCCATTTTTGAAGTTAAAATCATGGAGAACAAAACAAGGAGAGACCTTTTCTGGGGTAACAGCAGGGAAAACGTAAACTTCTCCTTCAAAAGAGAGAGTGAGCTCACTAGTCCTCGAAGTCGTAACCACACCACCACCAACTCCTACTCGTACTCCACGGTGGTGCTCTGCCACGCTCACCCCTGAATTCACTTGCGCTACTGTTGCTGCCTCTTTCATGCCATCCATACCATCAGCGTCTTCATACTCTCCGTCGTCGTCGTCGATCTGTATTGAAGCTCGCGTTCGGGGGTCCTCGTACGGACGCGCCTGTAGTGACTGTGGATTCGTCGTCGTCGCCGCCGCCGCCGCCATATAAAACCCTAACCGTCGTGGAAACTGGAAACCTTAAGTTAGGTCACTCTGCAACTCCCAGCAGGCCTGTTGCATTGAATTTCTTTATTTAAATAAAAATAGCTAAGGTTTGCAGGGGTGTGTAGTGTGGTGTAGAGCGCTCGTGTTCCTTCCTTGGAGAGTCTCCATTTGGAAATTTATTTTATTATTTTTCTGATTGAAAGCGAATTTGTCTTGTCTAGATAGAACAATTTCTCTTGGGCGTGATCTGGAGTTGCGCGGGATCATGATCTTAGGATGTGCCATCATTATGATTTTTATGTTCGAAGCTGTTTTCGAGCGACACGGGATGATATGTGTGCGTGGAACCCACCCTCTGGTTTTTGGGATGAGGATCCAACGGCTGGCGCTAATGGCCGAGAAATTAGTATTTATGGGATAGTGTGATAGCTTTCATTCATTTGGAAAAGGAATTTGGATATGCATATTCAAATGGGATCAAAAATTCCATATGCTTACTGATTTTGTCATTTTCAATGGCAAGCGGCGAGCTTCCTCTTTCCTTGCCATTATTTTACTCTTTGTATCCTCATACAAAGTAAACAATTAGTGAAAACACTGTTCTGAACAATATTTTCATAATCTTGCCTTTTCCAAAAAAAAAAACTGGCTATTAAGTGTATTGATGTACTAATAACTTGATTTTTTTATTTTAAAAATATATTTTTGACAATATTTTCATCATCTTTTTAAAAAAATTTAAATTTCAAAAAACAATTTCAACACGTTCAACTTTTAGCACACCCGTTTTAAAGTCATTATCTATTTTTCTTATCGAGTCAATATATATATATAAACCAAAAGTGTAAAGAAATAAAATAAAAGACCAAAGTGATTTTGGTTTGCTTTGTCATCAAATTTGCTTGGGACCAAGCAATTAAAAAGAAAACGACAAATCATTTTCTCACATAAATAAAAAAAAAAAGGCATTAACCGAGAAAAAAAAAATAGTTATAGCACACAAAAAAACTCACACATATAATTGCACTCTTTCTCTCTCTCATAAAACACTCTCTCCTAAAAAAATCACTAACCCATAACCTCCACTTTCTCTAGTACACATATTCAAATAAACAAATAAAACAGAATGTTTTTTTTTCATCCTCAAAAACCAAAATAATTAACTCCTTTAACAGCACATCACTAGCCATCATCCAGCTCCACTGTGATAGCTTAGCACTGCTACCATTCTAGTGCACCCTAAGCCACCATTTTCAACCCTAGTAGCTCCCTCACACATCAAGTCCATAACTTCTCTATCATTGGTCCCTCTCCTATTTTTTTCCCACAAACAAGCAGCCACCAGCCATAAAAAAATCCAACAAACTCCTCTGTGAGCAACCCAGTGAACCCTTACAGCCACCTATATCTCCCTCTCACTCTGTCCTTTTATCTAAAAATCCACAAGTCCAAAACCTAAAAGAAACTAGACTAGAAGGCTCTCAAGGCATGACCATGGCTTTATTATCATCATTATCAGTAGACATGGCCATTACATTTGTCTTGTTTTCTTTTGCCAACACAACAACCACCCCTCCTCATGAAAACCAAAAACAAGCCATCGTGAGCAACTCTCTTCTTCACTATTGTGAATAGCCTCATACCCATGACTGTCCCCTCCAACGATAACTATTCTTCTAGTTGAGAGCCACACTACCCCTCTTTTAGCTGACCTAGCCACAGCCACCACAATAGTGGTGTTCCTCTAAAGCAACTTTCTTGCCTGTCACCTTCTTAGACCGAGAGTTGCAGTCACGAACAACAGCAGCAAATCCCAATACTAGTTCCTTTCTTTTTCCCCACCGCAAGTGGCCGCAGACTACCACCATAACAACAAGACCAATAGCAACCAACTATGTTAAATTAGTAGTCATAAGCTTCTCCAAATAGTAGTTGCTCCTTAACCTAACCCACAGTAGCCCAACTTGACACCTCTAGCCACTTCCTCTACCACTTGTGGCAGTAGCAACGGTAGCCACCTATGAAGAAGAAAAGGAGAAGATCGGTAGAGAAAGAGAAAAGTAAATCTATAGATAAAAAAAATAGAGAGAATTGAAGTATTATTGTGAGTTTTTCTTGGTTTTGCAGGTGGTGGTATCCCTCACAAATATTACAGGAAGAAAGAGAAGAAGAAGTTTCAAATCCACACATTTCTTGGTTTCACCTGCAGGGGCACGTGAACCCATGCACCATTAATGGCGGTGGTGCATGAATACATGCTCCGCCACTATTTTAGTGATCCTTCGGTCTTGATTCTAGTAGTCCTTGGACATGTTAAACACCTTGAAAGGTCGATTCATAACCTCAAAATATTTTTTGGACAAATTGCTATAATGTTGTAAAATTTAGGACAAAATGCTCATTATCATGTATAATACTGGATTGTTTGGACATTTAGTTTGGACATTTATTTGGTTTGATGTGTGTTTTGATTTTGAAATGACTTGATCATGTTATGGTGGATTTTAAGTTTATTTTCTTAGAATTATGATTGCTAATTGAACATTAATTCATGATTTGTGCTTGGGTTTGTGTTAATTTGTTTGAATTAGCATGCAATTTGAATATAATTCATGAAGTTAACGAGACTTGATGTTTGATTTTTTAGTATTTTTGATTTTTATTTAAGTTGTTGAGTGATTGAATAATGGTGTTTTGGCTAGGGTTTTGTGGTTATAACAAGGGGAGTTTTAGTAGTGTTGGGTAAATGGGAGGTTTGGTTTTGGTTTTTGTTATTTTAGTACAGGAAGGTGGATTCTTTAAGTTGAATGGTAGTTTGGTTATTCAACAACATATAACAACTAACTATAAATAGTCATTTAGCTCTAATACCAACTAAAGTATATGGAAGGAATATATAAAAGATAGCAAGTAAAAGTGACATAAATTATACCAAATAAAATCACCCCATAAAAATTCTAATTCAAAATTTCATCACTCAGTATTTTCTCTAATAAAAACTCATTATTATTCTTTTTTAGTTTGCTTATATACTATAAAAAAAATATATCCTAAACAAAGCTAGAAATATAATAAAAGATTTCTAAATTAAATAGAAAAAAGAATCATAAACAAAATACAAATAAATGACAAATCTCAAATAGTAACTTCTGAGAGTTAAGGAATTTTAACTCTATATAAAATAAGACATCTAGAATCTTTTAGTAGAACTTTAACCCAATCGAATAGTCAGATTGAAAGTTACTCTTGTTAACATAAGGCTACATATTAGGAAAAAAATCTCCTACATCAATCTCTTTAGGTTAGAAAGAACTTGTTCTTAAGTTCAAACGACTTTTTCCCTGATTTCATGGTTACCCAATCAAAAGTTTTCAACCTTTTATATGCTCATCTTTTTTGTTATAAACATCATACTTGCTAGTAACATATACTTGTTAGTAACATATACTTGCTAGTAACATGCTCATCCTTCCTAGCAATATAACCAATCTTAGTGTTACGTTGAAGACCATATACAATAACTTTACAGCAACCTTCTCAAACTCTAACTCAACTAGAAATGTAATACTATAAAGATCAAACAACCTTTTCCCTATAATTTTTGTATCTTCACCAACAAGATGTGAGCTGGTTTTTTCACACAAAGAACTTTTGAACATCTGTTTCATAATTTTTATTTGAAGTCCAAGAACATCAACTTTAACCCATTGATTCTACAATTTTCCATAGCATATGTGAGGAATATCCTTCACAATATGCTTCATCAAAAAATCACCTCTAACTTATTAATGAGGATATTATTGATGACATCATTGTTGTCATTACTATCATTGTTTATGTTATTATTATCAATATAATCATCATCAAAATAAATATTATAAATTCATGGAGAATATCAATCTACATCTATTTCATTATAAACAAGATCACTAAAATATCATGATACTCATCCCAATCAAAAAGCTATCTCATTTGCTTATGCCTCTAAAATAAGTTCTTAAAACTAGCTATGGATTCATAATCACTCTTCTCATGATTCTCTAGTTTTCTCTTCTCCATCTTCTTTAATCGAAATGATAATTTTTTAACTTGACTCTGCAAGTTTATCATTGGTAGTTGAGTGATTAATTTTGTAGTTTATCTATGTATGTCTTATATCACTAGTTTTTTAACATCTCTTTTCTAATGGATAACTTCTTTATCCCCTCCTACACGAGCTCATTTTGTTTTATGACTGACCCTTTTAGTCATGGTTATTCAATGACATACAACAACTAAATACCAGGAATTATTTGACTCTAATACTAACTAAAACAATGAAAATAACTTAAGAAAGATACCAAGCACAAGCAACATAAGATTTTTTTCAAATAAGATAACCACATAGAAACTCTAATTCAAAATTTTATTATTCAATATTTTCTCTACTTAAAACTCAATATTACAACTATTATACGCAACTTATATACTAGAAAAAATATCCTAAATAAATTTAGAAAACTAATAAAATAATTAAAAACTAAATAGGAAAAGTAGTCAAAAAATAACTAGAAAATCTCAAATGATATCAGATGTCTATGAAATTTTAACCCTATATGAAACAAGACCTTTAAAATCTTTTAGCATAACCTTAACTTGATTTAGTAGTAGGGTCAAACGTTATACCCATTAATATAAGGTTGTATGTTAGGGAAAAAATTTCCTGCATCACATAGTCAATTTGATTATTAGTGCAAGGAAAATCAAGCCAAAATGGTAAGGTAATTTTATGAACTATTAGGAAAATTATTACCACCTATGCATCTACCTTATTCTTAGTTTTTGATCTATGGCACCATAACTGTTATGGAACAAACTCATTCATCATAATACCAATGTCTTATTCTAATTCATGGTCAATATTAAGACAAGGGTGATCAGTTAAGAAATCAACTAAAGCTTAGCATTTAACTACTCTTTATAGTATGTAATGCAAATTAAACTCAGACAATGCTAAAGTCTAATTCCAATATGACCTTACAAGAAAGGTCTAGATAATATGTACTTTATCAAATATGTCTTACAATTTACATACATATCTACTAGCAAGATGTACCAATAAAGCTTTACACAAGCAAACTATAAAGATATATAAAGCTTTTTATTGAACCATAACATTCTTCAACATCTATGAAAACATGATTGAGATGATAGACAACTTACTTCACTCATTTGTACTAACATATTATCAATTTATCCTTATATAGTTGAGATGTATAATCTTAAAGGCTTTTCAAGTTTTGATGGGGACAATACTTAAGGTTTAGCTAGATAAGTTTTTATATCTTCAAAAGCAACTTAATTTCTTTTTAGTCTTTAGAAACTTCTATGTGCTATTTATTTTCAAGAGCTTAGTAAATAACTTAATCTTTCATGTGATGTTCGATATGAGCCTTATAAATAAATTAATTTTGCCATTAAAGCATTCTAATTCATTTTTATTTTATGAAGGTTATGCTTTTATGATGGATTTTTTTTATCCATATTTATTCCATGTTGATATACCAGAAATCCTAAAAAGCTTATTTCTCATACATATAAGGCATATTTCAATGAATTTATCTTGATATTATGTAACCTCATGCATTTAAATTCATAATCTAACTCACTCAAATGATTGGCTTGAGACATTGATTTAACCATGATATCATTAATGTACATCTCTATATTATGATTAATCATATCATAAAGAATCAGATCCATGGCTCTATGGTACATAGCACCGACATTTTTTAGGTTAAATAACATCACCACCTACTTAAATTTCCCTAGAGAGGTAAGATCATATATGGAGTTTTAACAAAGTTGCTTGGGCACATGATAGATGAAGGTTATGTGCTAGATACAT
>Ga0307510_10006964_pt1 | contig 13477 bp, 23 predicted proteins | sample 12_EM_MG_FD_207224 | JGI IMG/M metagenome (GOLD analysis project Ga0307510, IMG submission 207224) | Populus trichocarpa ectomycorrhiza microbial communities from riparian zone in the Pacific Northwest, United States - 12_EM | ecosystem: Host-associated > Plants > Roots > Unclassified | place... | reverse complement strand
ATTCGCGCAAAGAAGAGTGCCGCGTGAGAGCCCCTCAGCCAATCCCAACATTCCTAACGCAGCACCAGTACCTCACAAGACCACACAGCAAATACCCACAATCCCCATAGCAGATTTCACAATCCAGCACGAGCAGCGCGCGAATGCCGGATCGGTATTGTATTATACGGTAGATTAATGAGCGACCGAGAGAGTTCTAAACGGCCGGATCACGCGCAATGTCTCCGGGCTGTACACATCCGGTTGCGATATGGCCCGCCGGAGTGGTTACCGGCCACCGCGCATGGCGCCTCCCAGGAGTGGTAGGTTGTGCTGGGTATTTGAGTACTGCACCGGGCCCTTGCATACGTGTGTGTATGCGTCTTTCCGATGTCGAGTTTAATACTGTTGATTGGTTGGGTCTTCCACTCCTCCCTATTATCATACTTCCTTCCATCTCGCGGTAGACTAGGTTAGCGGGGTTTATTATAGGACGAAGTTGTGTCCTCCAGATTTTGTAGGGGCTGGGGGGTGTGGGTTTTGTGTTTCGCGAGTGATGGGCGGTGATCTTGCGGTTTATCGTGGGAGTGGATACCCGTGGGGGGGGGGGGTTCATTTGGTTTATTTAGATTTGGGCTTTTCTGGGGAGGGTACGAAGTACGGCCAACAAGGAGGAAAGAATGAGTGTGGGAGAGACAAGTTCGAGGGGATGTGATATTATATGTTCGTACACCGCCCTACACAAGCACAGCACAGCACGCCATTAACCAATCGATCATACCGTACACCCCGCCTCGTCAATGCTTCCGTTCCTTACATAAAAATCAGCAAAAAAAAAGAGCCCCTACTCCACCCACTCCGGATCCACCCGTCTCCTCCAACACGCTACAAATTTCCTCCCGCCATTCCTCTCAACCTTCTTCCCCTCCTCAGTATCAGTCTTCATCACAGCAACGCACACATCATCATCGACCTCTTCCCCAGTCAACCTCTCGAACAGCGGATGCTCATCAAAATGCTTCGCCATCCAATGGTGCAAATCCTCTACGTCGGTGATGGTATACATGATACCAGCAGGCGCGAGCACGTAGGCATACTCGCTCGCCAGCGTAGGCCTAAGCACACATCAGCAACCACACAACCTCCGACCACGGGAGCGGAAAGGGGTACACACGACACAATCCTAGCCTTGTGCTTCCTAGCTTTAAAATGCGGATCGGGGAAGCACAAGAACACCTTCCGTAGCTGAGACCTTTCGAAAAAATTGGGCAGGAACTTCATAGCGTTGGCCCGGATGACCCCGACGTCCCCGTAGACTTCTCCGCCTTGTAAGCGTCGCAGCGCACGGATCCGCTCGTCGACGTATTCAGTCACTTGTGTTCTTATTTCCATGCCTAGCATGCGTGCTCCCGGGAGGACTTTTGGCAGAGAGATTATTAGCCCGCCGAAGCCGCAGCCGATGTCTGCTACTTCTACCTTTTTCTCTTCGGAGGTGGAGGTAGTGGGAGAGGGGGAAAAGTGCTTGCTCCAGTCCATGTCCTGCGGACACGGAGGGTACACCAATTGATGGTCCGAGAATGGATTCGCGTGCGCGCGCTGTCGGTAGTGCTTCTTCTGTGGGAGGCCCTGGCGGGTTGGATCCGAGCGGTAGGCGGAGCGGTGGCCAGTACGTTGGCCACTAGCCGGTTTCTGACGCTTTGCCGGGGGGGAGGCGGAGGTCGAGGTTGTTGGTGGGGTTGACATCTTATGTCTCGGTATTCTGTCAATCTTTTTTCTTGTCCGAGATTGGCGGTGGTGGGGGTGGTTCTTTTATCGCTTGTATGATATTTTTTGAGAACGTTCTGGTCGGAAGTTACCGAGCGGAATGGTGCAGTTCAGGCTTGGCGGGGCGGGCCTGCAGGTGTGGCGCAAGAACACGAATAAATATCAACACCAACCCTTACCAGCAGAGGCAGCTCCAACGTCCTAATACTTGCGCGCATGGCCCAACCTTTTAAGTTCTTACAGTAACGCAAGGTCTTATTTTGCCTATCTAGAGGAGTGCCCGGATATTACCTGTTCGAGAAGCGCCAAAGACCGTTCGACCCCGTACCAGCAGCAGCGGGCAACAGCCTCCACCATTTGAGAAGCAGCAACTGACTAAGAATACATATATGAAAAGATGCCTCCGCTTAACGTTATATTCACCTCTCTAACCAAAGCCTTTGAAGATTGCCAAATTCACAAGAACAGAATCATCCCTCATGGAACTGGATAGCGACCGACAATCCATCTATGATATTCAGAATTGGGGCTGCCCCTCGTTTCAAGCGTATTATTTTGAGGATCCGGCACCGTTCCATTACCTCTGGAGGGGTCTTACCAGAGGGGTTAGTTACAGTGAGGAGAAGGGAGGACCTTGTAGGCAGAACCTCAAGGGAAAGGAGAAGCTTTCTATCATTCCCAAAAGATTGAGTCTGCTAGAGAAATCGGAGCTTGCAATCGCCAACCCACTAGCCGATTTCAAAAGCATACGGTTAGCCTGGGGCCAAGATTCGTACCCGATCCCGGCCAGAGGAAGCCTTAAACAGGAGCACTAATAACAATAGCAGTGCCACTACCAGAACCTTAAATCCCTATAACTCACTCAAAGGTTAGATGTACTGGTTAAAGGTTTCCCCTGCCATCAACTGATTCAGCCTCCCAGCGCCAAGGCATCTGGATACTTTTTAAAACGGCTAGTACTCAGCTATCAGTCCGAATTGGGCAGGAGGATGGGCTTGAGAGATGGGTTAGCAATTAAGAAACCACTTTTGATAAAGAGCCCAACAGTCGGAAGGCAAGAATGAAGGAATACACGACATCTGGGCTGTCAAATCCAACCCCAATTCCACAACAATCCTTTAAACTTTGGTTTGAGGGCCAAGGGGGAAAAGAAGAAGAAAAGTCCAAGGTTTAGACAACTTTCGGGCTGACTCATGGCACTAGAGGTTCAAAATGTGCCTCGCAAATTCAATGATGTTTAACCTCTATTGCATCACAACAGCCAAAATAATTGAAAAGAAAAAAACTTCCGGAAACCGAAGGGAACATGCAGGAGAACAATGCCTGAGGGTTTCTTTGGCAGTCAGAGTCTCTTCCAGCCACACAATAGGACTTGAAAAGTTGTATTTCTGGCGGGAGAAATGTGTTACCTCAGCCACATTATGGCTTGACAGAAGTAATACCGGTGGAAGGAAGGGCCCCCCACCCAGCCAGCTCCACCTCTTTTCCAATTTTTAATAAGAGCAATGTTCGTAGAGATAAGTAAGATCCCGAATCACCCATGTATGTCTCCCCTTTGAGGTTATCCCAGCCAAGCCCTAACATTTTCTATGCGCCATGTAGGCGCAACGGATTAGCCATGAGTTGATTTCAAGTTCCCGGCACCATTTTGCGGAAGGAAACGTTGTGTACTTTGAGTACCGTACTCGCCCCAGGCAAGAAAAACCAGGGCATAGGGGGAGGGGGGTAAACGCCTGGTCGAAGAAAGGCAGAATACCTCCGAAAGGTTCCCGAAATGTCCCTGAAATGCCCCTATTTTCTCCCCTAAATATCCGGGCACTCCTTGCCTCAGGCGAGTGGGGCTTAAAATTAAGAAATTCTTCAGCAGCTTGGATGGCACGTGATGTGGTAGGAGTTGAGGTCACGATACGATTGCGATAGAATACGTATGATATGATACGATAAAAGGCGTTTGAGAGCCATACAGGGCAAGATGCGCATGGTAAGGCTACGGAAGTGGGCAAAATATGGTGGATACGGTAAACCATCCATCGTCGTCATCACCGCCACCTTACTTCACCAGTAATTCACGATGTTAATAGCAGCTTTCCTTCCGCTCGCTCACCCTGTCTGCAAGGCAGCCCAACCTAATTTGATGATATGATAGCCAGGGGCAGTGGTGGGTATTTAGATATATACAACTCATGATGAGAAAGAAAAAGAAAAAGAACCGAAAACAGGACAGATTCCAAGGGAATATATCAGTTCCGAAGAGGTGCGTATAAAAAAAAAAGTCCACAAGCCCCAAATCAAAGGAAAGTCGAGTACGCCATCAATCATTGAGGGGGGGAAGGAGAGTAAATGAACACACGACTGGGTATCTCGTGTGATGGGAATGGAGGAAATGGAGAAGAAACGACTAGGAGAGAAAAGAGTAAAGATAAAACACTGTAAAAAAATGAACATGAACCAGAAAAAACCCAGAACCAGATCAAATAATCCCTTCTCACCACGCACATCTCCTAAAAAAACACCCACTTCCTTTGCACAGGTTTCCACTCGTGCTTACTCCATACCCGCTATTCCACACAAAGTCCGGTAAATTACCACACTGCCAATGATATCAATGAAGGGTTATCGCCTTTTGGGGTCGAAAAAAGGAGGCAGCAAGACAGACAAAAAAAGCAAATCAAGAGGAAGGGGGAGGGGGGAAGGGGAAAGAAGAGAAAAGAAGAGCAGAAGAAAAAGAAATGAAAATGAGTAGAGAAAGAAATGAAAATATGATTTGAAAATAAATAGAAAAGAAAAAAACCAGCATCACAAACAAACGCCCGGATTGATTTCTTTTTCTTGTTTCTGCTCTTCAACCTCCCCCCCCACCCCCATTTACCGAAACTCAACAGCCCCGAAACACCTGTCCTGGACATGTTTCAATTCAAGCTTTTGAAACTTCTCACTTTTGGCGTGGAAGTATATCCCGGACACACTTCCCGTGACCTGATTGAAGCATATGTAGTAAAAGCCCTCGAAGCTCGCGCCCGTGATTTGCTTCACCCTGTGGTCGGGAACTAGAAAATATTCCTTCCAGCGCATGAAAATGTGTTCCCGCTGCTCGAAACCCCTGTAGTTGAAGTCGGCACGCTTGGCTTTGCTCGCCAACGGACGATAGGCCGGAAATCGTGCCCAGTGTTGGTAATCGTTCTTCTCACTGGATCCCCATTCCGGCCGGCGGGTTTGGAACGTATACTTGTCTCCAATCATCTCGCCCTCAAAGTAGGTCGTCAAGGTGGGGTGGTCTTCGGTCAGGCCTTTTTTTTTGATTCGTTGACATGTCAGCAATTGCTATTGCACAACGACGGCGCAGGCAGGGCATTGGAAAAAGGGTCGGGAAAGAGAAGAGCGATAGAAACAATCTTCAATTGGACTGCAGCGAAGAGCTGCATGGTGCAGGGGAAGGGCAGGGAAAAAATTTCAAGAAAAAGTAATTTAAAAAGCCCAGAGCGAGATCGCCCCAGATTTTTCACAAGCCCGAGGGAAGAGTAAAAATAAACAGAAGATCAGAAGGAAAGATCGGACAAACCTTGGATGCGAAGATAGCCGCAGAGAAAAGATTCGGCCATATCGACATGCTTAAGCTCGACATGAACCTCGTAGGTAGATTTATCAGAAGTTTGCTTCCCAGAAAATTTACTGCCCGAGCGAAGGAAAGAGCAAGGCGAAGAAGGTAACAACTACCGAGTGCGCGCCAAAGTTAGACGTTAGCGACTGGCAACCAATATAAAATCTTCACCCTCCAAAGGGCAGTTAACGAAAGTGGAAGGGACTAGAAAAGGTGCGATGTTTTGTTTTTTTGCATTCTCTAAATGAAAAAAACACCTCCCCATTTCAGGCGGAAGGATATCCCCAGAGGATACATAAACCATGCACAAGGGAGTTTTAATGCAAAGGCGGATTCCTGAAATAAAAACAGACAGAAAATGAAAATGAAAATCCGTGGGAGGTAGAAAGAAGAAACCACTTACCCGCTTTGAAGAAAACTCGTAAGAGAGCGACGGTGTGAAAGGGGATTCGGGGGAGATGGGAAGTCCATGAGACGCAGCGGCCTGTGGATGATCCATGTGCTTTCGCTCAAGAGAGGGCGAAGGTTCAGACTGTAGATCCCTCTCCATATCCCCCTGTTGTTTCATTACCGTGGTGGTTGTGGTAGTGGTGGGGGCAGAAGCGGCGGTGGTGGCCGCTTCGTCGTCGGACATGTTGGTGGGAGAGAGTTGGGGTTGGGACATGATGATATCTTGCTGGTGAGCGGTAGCGGCGGCGGGTTGTTGTCGCCGGATTTGAGAGGAGATAGCAGAAGTCGAGCGGGAGACAGTCGGGTTTTCTTCAGGAGGACAGGCGAGCTGTAGGCGGGAGGGACGAATGAGCTCATTGATGTTTTCAGGAATGGTCGTAAGGGTCTCATTGGGTGTCGGCATGATTGTTGTTTTAATTTATTGTGAGATTTTATTTATTTTGTTCTTCCCCCTTGTATGTGAGAGCCTGATATTATAGGTAAAGGGTTGGTGAGGAGGCGGTTCGTGCTAGTGTTGTAGGAAGAGGGGGTTCGAATTCCAGGCAATAGCGTGGTAGAGTGATGGTGGTGGAGGTGCTATGAGCAGAGAATGGGGAAAGTTGTGCAAGGGGAATATTTTTTACCCTATTTTTTACTTTCTTTCAGACACAACGGGGGAGCGGAGAAGGAAACCGTTGAACGGGATATGGCGGAACAAGTTGAAAAAAATTGAAGAGGAAGGAGGATGAAGGATGATGCAGTGGAATTAGAAGTTGATTCGGAGAGAAGGAATATTTTTCTCGTCGAAAGAATGAGGAGTTGTGTGGACAATGTGGAGGGATGATGTAGGCCGGTAGATGCTGGATGTTGTCTGAGTTAAATGGATGTATGAAGTTGAGGAAGGGAGGGAGGAAGGGAGGGATGGGCGGGCAGATGGAGCGACAAACCCGCTTGATTCCGCCAAGATTTTGTGGGGTGGTGGCAATAGTAGGAATATAATAGAAAACCAGTCCAGACCGGAAGGGGGGGGTAGGGGACATGCAACAGTGAAGATATATAGAGGGAAGAAGCGAAAATAATCAACAAGTGGCCCGAGAGAGAGAGAGAGAGAGAGGAACACTTCAGCCATAATAAATTTGCCCTCCAGATAGAAAGAACCAGAATTCCTAAAAGCAGGAGCCAACTTCCCTAGAACATCATACCCCACAGTACTACTCCAATATATTTCCGCCATGCTATGATAGTATAATACCAAGCTCAACCCAACCCCAGCACTATACCGGTACCCCAGTTCAAGTCAAGTCAAGCCAACTCCCAATTTCCAATTCCCAGCAAAAAAAAAAAAGTTGGCGGACCACCAAGCGACTCGTGCGACACCCATCCACCCGTCAAAACAGCGGCTACCCACCTATCATACCATGCATGTTAGCTATCGTACGGCACGTCCACCTCGCCCATCAAAGCAAAGCAGCCCTATCTCCGAAAAGCCCTCCATCACTACCACCACCACCACCACCACCACCACCAACATCCTTCACCCGAGGACCTTCCTTCAGGAAAAAATGAAAGAGATTTTTTTTAAAAAAAAACAAACGAAAATCACAACCGGGTTCCCTTCCACCTCCTGCCCCTAAAAGCCTAATAAAATCCAACAAGTTCAATTACGCTAGTGTTCAAGCCTCGACACAGACCAAGAAAACGTCCAATAAGTTATGCCACGGCGCGAAGTGCGGCCCCCAATATGCACAATCTGCAAACGGCTATTATTCTGCCTAATGCAGCCTACTGAACTGCACTGCGGGCGACAAATATCCGAGGTTGCCAAGCAGGGCACAGCACATTACGGCACTATGCGAGTACAATACAGTACCCATGGCGAGTGATTCGACATGAAGAGCTCCCGGGAGTACTGTAGCCCGTAAGCTCCGGAGATATCCACCCTCAGATCGTCATTCCGGACTTTCCCCGGCTTTCCCCATGTTTTTTTATTAACACAACTGAGAGGTGTGGGGTTGCTACGTAACTATGATAACCAATTAATTAATTAACCTATTGCGCTACGGTATTTGCGACCCCTGCTGCTTGTGGAAACGTGCCGAACTTGCACGCAATTCTGGGGAAACCCTGTACTTATCGTAAGGCTATTGGAGTTGGAGTTTGCCTTAGGTTTTGATCCTCTGTTTGAGTCGTGGTAGCCATGCCGGTATCATGCAGCGGGATGCAACGCTACAGACGGAGGATCAAATGATGGCGATACGAAAGAAGAAGAAAACCTAAATGCTGTCGAGAGTGCGGCATCCGGCACGGGTGGGACAAAGGTCGAACGGGATCATGGTGCGAAAGCTGCGCGGGTTTTTCGTAAGGGTTTCAATATTTCAATGTGTCATTGTGTGAGGCTGGACACGAGACCATGGTAAGCTTCCTATCTAGACTACCTACAATCCGAGACTCCAACAGCCTAATGATGCTGCTTGACCACCCCCGCAGCATTGGCCTGTTCAATAATCCTCTTCTTATAAGCCTTAATATCCCCCGGAAAGCTCTCCACACTCCCACTATCGCACACCCACAAATGAGAGCACACGTTAGCGAGCATAGTAACATCGTGCGAGACCATGAGCACGCCTCCACGAAAATTCCTCAGCGCGTCGGAGAGCGCGTCCATGGCTTCTACGTCCAAGTGATTGGAAGGCTCGTCGAGGACGAGGATGTGCGGGTTGGTTAGAGAGAGGCAGGCGAATGCCACACGGGACTTTTGGCCTCCGGAAAGGAGGGCCATCTTCTGGAGGCCCGTTGTCCCGGTTATGCCGAAGGCACCGAGGTGGCGGCGATACTCTTCATCGGTTCTGCCTGGGAACATTTTTGCGCAGAAGGCTACTGCGCTGGAGTTCAGATCGAGGGCATCGACATGGTGCTGGGCGAAGAAGCCAATTCGGAGACGGGGGTTTTGGGTGATACTAGAGATATCGTTAGGCCTTTTTTCCCTGTACAAAACTAGAGTGGATAGGAGCCCTACAGTCCGCTTGACGGGACAAGCTGGCCAATGAGCAATTTCAAAACAGTAGTTTTACCGGCACCCTACATATAGGTTAGTATGTCTCTACGACCACAAATTGATTTCCAAGCATTCACATTAGGCCCCACAATTCCAATGCGCGAATCTAATTGAACGTCCAAATCCACCTTCTCAACGATTGGCTTCCCAGGTGTATATGAAAACGATACATTCTGCATCTGAATGATAGGGGGACTCAGCTTCTCCACGTCCGGGAACTTGAACACAACGCTATACTCGTCCTCGGGGGCCTCTAAAACCGGCAGCTTTTCCAACTTCTTAATCCTACTCTGGGCTTCACTACTCTTGGCAGCATTATATCGGAATTTATCGATAAATGTCTGCAGGTGCTTCCTATACGCCATCTGGTTCTCATACTCTCTCTTCGCCGTCTTCCGTCGCTCTTCCTTAGTCGCATAGAACGAGTCAAAATTACCACCCTTGTAGTAATCAAGGCGTTCAGAGTGCTGGTGGATGATATCAGTGGCAACCTCGTTCAGGAAAGCCCTGTCATGGGACACGACCAGGATAGTGGAGGGATAATCCTGCAAATATTCGGACAAGAAAGTGATCGACGGAACGTCCAACATGTTCGACGGTTCGTCCAAAAGCAGAAGATCCGGCTTGCAGAAAAGGGCACGGGCCAACGCCAGCCTCATCCTCCAACCTCCGGAGAAGGTTCTGGTAGGGTCCTGCTGTCGGTCCGCCGAAAACCCTAACCCTGCCAAAATGGACGCAGCCCTAGGCTCCGCCTTATCGGATTCAATCTCGGCGAGTTTGGCGTGGACTTCCGATAGAAGTGAGTCCAGTTCGTCGCGCTCTTGATCCGGGAATCCCTGACTCGCGGTGACGGTGATTGGGTCGGGTTTGCTTTCAAGCGCCTTCAGTTCCTTCGTGATACGATCTTGCTCTGCGAGAAGATGTTTTCGCCACACATCGGCGTCGAGCACGGCTTGTAGGGCTGGAGTGTCATCGCCCATGATCTTTCAAAAAAAGGGAATCAACAAATCAACACACAAAACCCCTGGGCAATAACTTTTGATAACGAACTAACCTCTTGCTCTACGTGCAATATGGTTATATGTGTAGGGACAGCCACCTCACGCCTTGACAGCGCTCTAAGCAACGTAGATTTACCAATACCGTTCTGTCCGACGAGACCATATCGCCTCCCATAAGCCAAAGTAAGCGTAGTATCTGATAAAATCCTTTTCCCACCAATTTGCACGTCCACATTATCAATCTTGATGTCCTTGCTCTTGCCCTGCGAGCTCTGCCCGAGCTGAAGCGGATTGACAGCCATGTAGAAGTCATCGTAAGACTGCTGCTCATCGGTAGCAATTAACTTTGATGCCTCATAATTCACGTTCTTCATGACTTTCTTATCCTGCTTCGCCTTGATCTTTCGTTCCGCCTTCTCGAGTTTTTTCTTGTCGACCTTGCTCTCAACTTTTCTCGTCCCCACTGCGTCGATGTCAACACCACCACCTACTAAACCCATAGTAGAGGAAATGTTCTTCTGGGAAGCCATGTGGATTGTTTGGTCAAGCTTTTTGGCCCGGCCAGAAAAGGCTTTTCTGTTCTCGCCGTGGGCAGCATTGAGCTGGGCGACGAGCTTATCTATTAAGGCTGTGACGGAAGCCTCGGAAATCGATGGCGGCGCGGCGTCAAGAAGTATAGAGGTTACAGCGCTAATGGCTTCGGCGAATTCGATATCCGCCTCAGGAGAGGTGGACGTAGAGGCATGGGTGAGGAATCCAACAGAGTAATCGGTGATGGTTGGATCAATGGATGGAAGGACAGCAGTAATTTCTGCCTCCATTTTGGCGGTAGAGAAAATACGGGGGCGGGGGAGTAGTTTGGCGAGATTTTGGTGGGGGAAGGGTTGACATCGAGGGGCGGGGGGGCGTTGCAAGTGGTTTCTTATCGATAAAAGTCAAACCGGATCACGTGATGTCACTCTGATATCCATCATATCCAGCGCGAGGATACCACATGGTAGTTTATGAGTGTAGTTGATAATAGTAGTGACAGAGACTAGCGAAGCCAATAGCAGTTGGTTCAATGAAGGAATCCCCTCTAAAAATCCCACCCATCTAGACTAGGACAGGCTCTTTCACAAGTGACAGCTCGGGATGTGTTCCGACCCCTCAATCTCAAACCAGTGCTCCCCCGCTCTATTTTCCAATTCAAATGCATGCCTTGCTAGATGTGAAAGGATTCTAAGTATCTGCTCTCTTCCCGTATTATGCGGCCAAACGAAGGGAATAAACCACCACACAATCTGTAAAAATACAACACTCCTAGTAACTCCGGGCCCAGGTCGAATTATATTATATCCAAGTCTTACATCCTTCTTCGAACTAATCACTCAAACCTCGCATGTCCTCTACCTTCAGGGTTTACAATACCCAATACCTCTCCGGTACTTCCTAACCACTCCTTAGCTCCCCCGAAAACCATTTTTGCCATCCCCGTCCCCGTCCCCTTCTTCTTACTAGCAGAGCTACTACCCATCGTGGCGGAAGTGCTGGGTAGCACATTCTCCCCAGCACTCAAGGATACAAACAGGGAAAAGGGCACAAGCCACACGCAGATACCAAAGAAAGCACTAATCTCCGTGAACGTAGGGAAGCGGCTGGGGAAACTAGGGTCGGTCGATGATGAGTAGTCGTAAAGGTTTCTGCTTGGGCTACTGGGGTGCTGATTGAAGGGATGATCCGATGGTAGGAGTGGATTGGAGAAATGATTGAACCAAAGGAAATGGTTTCCGATCACAAGACCTACAAGCTGTTAGATGTAGGGTAGATCTGGGGTGGGGAAGGGATAATACAGCAAGATAGAATGAAAACACCATCCGTAAGTCTGACTACAAGCGAAGAGGGTAATTAGGTTCCAATAGCCAACCAAGAGTATATAATTAGCGACATTATACATACCCATCGGGAATGTCCTTGTAACATTCATCAAGTACACGCCATGGCTGGCTGCAGAAAAGAGCGTCAACATGACGGGAAACCCATCAAATACAATCAGTAGAATATGAGCTGCTATTATAACTTGAATAAGCCGTGTTAATAGCTTCTGTGAAATGACAGTGTGTTCCTCTACCAGCTCCGAGAGATAGTAGAGCCCGGAAGCTGATGTTAACGTCAGTACAGATGCCGGTATTGTGAACAACGAGTGGCGGAGATGATTACCGATAGCCAGCGTCAGGAACGAAAAGCCAAATATGACACCGGTGTAGCCCAATAACGGAAGAATCCACATAGTGATCGAGGCTTGGGATAATGACGGTTGGGAATGTGAAAAGGATAAGCGCAAGCAGGTGATGAGCAGCGAACTATCGCAGCTGCAGTTCCGAAAGACTGCGCGAGGTGGTCGATTAGACAGGGTTTTGAGGGAGCGTGTCAGAGGCGAAGTGAACAGTTGGTCTGTATGAGTGTTGGTATTGGTGAGAAGCTTGCATTTGAATCTCGATTCATCATAGCGGAGGGAGGCGGAATACCAGATTAAATGTGTTGCGAGGGACACGTGAAATCTTCGGGGGAAGCTTGGCGATCCAGTGTTGAAGCTGGAGATGGATGCGGCTTAAAAAGGAGTTTCAATGTTATCCAGGCAGCAATGCTCGAGTACAGTACGGTAGGTACCGGCATCATAATATTATGTACTATCATACCGTGCGGAGAAAGCATCGTCACTATCCCACAACCAGGATATCCGTGCCTTATAGACCTTCTCACACCGAACCTACTCGAGTACTCTTACCAGGTAATGGCCTCCGCCTCCTGATGAAATCCGGGCGGAATTTGTGGGACTCGAGAAGCTGTTCTTAGAGGCACACATATCTCTCCCCTATCAGCTACAGCTACGGGCGCTCGTGCATAAACCTACCTAGGCACACTAGCTACGGCGCGTCTGGTATGTCCCCGGTCTTCTCTCTCCTTCTGCCCGGAAAACCATACTTGATGCTAGGTTCTATTTCAGCTGTATCTACGAACACATGGATGCCATGTTCACATATTACATCCCCGCGGCCTCCACACGCATCACCCCACCATAAATACGACCACCACCACCGCTTTATCATGTATGAGTTGGTAGCCTGTTAAACCTCCGCGCGCTAACAATTTGATTCTTCGTCTTTTGCCCTCGGACCGGGAGTCCCTATTTTCCAACAATTCATTAGCATTTCATCAATCCCAGAAGCCAAACGCCCTGTACCTGAGCGTGCCGTTTCCCCCTATACGTCCCAATATCCTTTAGTCGCATTATATTATCCGCTATCTTCCTCTTTAACTCCGTGTCTATAAGCATTTTCGTCATTTCCGATGAAATTGCCGTGACCTTCGGCTGTGTCAATTGGGATATTCTGGCAGCTTTATGAATTGAGAACTTTGCGCAGATTCGGTCGGCGACGTTGTGGCCGATGCCAAAAAATGATCTCAGAGCTTTCTATCGAATGTTAGCGGCGGAAATCAACTAAGTGCGGAGGAAAGTGACGAACATGAACGAGTTGGTTCTCAGCAATCTGGACTCCGTAAAGATTCACCATATTGTGGGCCCAACCGGAGGAAATTGTTTGTGGTCCGTTTGATCTCTCTCTGGCGGGGCAGATCTTAAACTCCGAAGTATCATACATGTATGATACC